>Ga0214545_1005446_pt1 | contig 22967 bp, 10 predicted proteins | sample CNSS4metaG_FD_160064 | JGI IMG/M metagenome (GOLD analysis project Ga0214545, IMG submission 160064) | Root nodule microbial communities from cowpea collected in UCLA plant growth center, Los Angeles, California, USA - CNSS4 | ecosystem: Host-associated > Plants > Roots > Nodule | place: USA...
AATATTTATTTGTCACTATCCAACATATATTGAAGTTCAAAAGATACAAAATCTATGTCAAAATTTTATTATTATGTTTATTATTTGTTCTTTGTGTCATTTTGATCAAGTGATGTATTATAACTTTGATTAGTGTATAAAAAAGAGATTCATTAGAATTTAAAAAATAGAAGTAAACAAACATTTAAAATATATTTTAATTTGAATATTTGTTTTCCTTTTATATTTTTTTGAAATATTTTTTAATTTTATCCACTAAGTTTCATCAATGTTGTAGTTTGCAAATTTAATAAATGTCTTGGTTCTCATGAAATTTTATTTGGTATTATAATCTAAAATGTAGACAATTATAATTTATTTCAAAATATTTGATATGGAAGAAACAATCATCCTCCTAATATTGAATATTTGATAATATTATGTTTTCTTTACCATAATTTTTTTCTTTTATAAAAATTAATATTAAAGTAGTTAGAATACGGGTACGGGTATGGGTACGAGATTATACCTGTTACCCGGTGGGGATGGGGATGAGACAAAAGTTTGATACCCGTTGGGTTTGGGTATGGGGATGTGGATGAATTGTTTTTGCGGGGATGAGTATGGGATAGCGAAACCCGTCCCCGCCCGCCCTGTTGCCATCCCCACGTAATATTTGGTTTGTAGGTTTGTGGACAGGAAGTGATCCACATAAGTAATTATTTATTTTTATAATTTTTTTCTTTTGTAACATACTATGACATAAGATTATAATAATTTTATTTTTATTTAGTTAGATTAGTGGATATAATAAATTCTATAAGTTGTTGAACTAAATAATATTCATTATTTTATAATTTTTAATTTTTAAGTACAAACACTTGAAAATAGAAAATGGTTTTGAACTTAATCGAAACCAGAGATATGAGAACGAGGGAACTAATTTTGAATGAGTGGGATGTGAATGAGTGAATTACTTTTGAACAAATGTAATGCAAATGAGCAAACTATTTTTGAATGAATTGGGGAAGGAATGTGAGTGAACAAGTTTGTTGATGGTTTTATACTTTGTTCTATAATTGAGTGTGTTGAATAAGTAAATGACTTTATTTTGTCTTTCATATCTGGTAAAGAACAAATTTATTTAAGTTCAAACACTCATTGCCAATCTAATGAAGATAAAGAATTTAAGCTAAGTGGTTTACTTCAGAGTTTCTCAAACACAATAAATGCTCAAGGATTCTCAATCATAGGATTGAATTGATAGTTGGTGTACTTATCATGTTTTTAAGAAACATTGATCAAGCAATTTTTTTTATGGAACAAGGTTCCAAGTTAATTATTTCATAAAGAATGCTATTTTTGCTACAATAATAACAAAAAAAATGTTGGTGATAAAATATTTATACTAAGAATAAACTTGATTCCTTTTGATTCAAATGAGACAATTTTCAATATGTCTATGTTTTGCAACGACAATAAACAAAAGTCAAGAATAAATTCTTTCTAAAGTTGAACTTTATCTTCGCGTACCGTATTCACACATGAACAACTATATGTAATCACTACAACTACAAAAAAAAAGATTAAAATAATAATTCTTAATGAAGATGGAAATGTAATCACTACAACTACAAATATCATTTACAAAGAAATATTTGAAAATCTTCAATAAGAGGTATACAATCTTACACTATTATAAGGTTGTATGTGTTCTATATATCCATATCAGAATATACTTCTCCACAATGAAACTAAAAGGACAGTTGTGTATGAATGTTTATAAGAGGTACATACATAGATGTTCAAATACTTAAACTTTCATATTAGACAAAACAATGATTACTATCATTAGTGTTGTTATTATTGTCTATGTTTGATATTGTTGCACTCGGTGTAAATAATGTGAAATTAATGTATCTTATTTTGGATCATGTTTTTCATCATTATTTAAAGTGCCAACACAATTATGCATACAAGAGAAATGAAATAAACACAATATTTATTCTCTTTTTAGGTCTTTTTCCTCTTACATGTACCTATATTTATTTGTGGACATAATACAATCATTGCGGTTCACAAAAAATAAAACAAACACATGCAAGGATAAACTGTTGAAATATTTTTTGACTTAGATAACCAAAGACAATTCAATTCTATCAAACAACAATATTTAAAAATCATAAAGACCACATGGATCTTATTTATTAAAGATATTTCTCTAATGGAAAATAGCTTGAGCGAAAATATTTTTTCTTAAGTAAATATATTTTTGCTTAACCAAAACTGTCCTCGCTTGAGTGAAAATTAAGTAGAAACTAGGTTGAGTTCCAATATTACTTTTACTTGAGTGTTTTTTCACTTGAGATATGATAAGGCCAAAAAAGGTTATTTTCAACTGTATTTTCATTTGAGTGAAAAGAGATCATGGAGTAATGTTAGAGAAATCAGCCTTAACAACAAAATCAAACTAGTTTTCAAAGATATTTTCAAAAACATTTCCATAATACTACTTCTAAATAATTTGAACGATCAATCTAAATCCTGATTTGCTCCAGGATCATCTTCTACTCGTATAAATTTAACCTTTGCCTCTTAACTCAAAGTATGTTATATATGCACATATCAAAATTTCATAAACTATAGGAAGGATTCAAAACTCAAATCAAGGAAAATCTATAATTGACTTGCATAATCTAATCTTTGAATTAATATATGAATGAGAGTATCGTATTCAAAGCAATTCAAATAATCATTGATCAAACAAATCTCAACAACATTTAAGTTCAAACATTTACACATATTTTCAACCAACCACAATTACTATAAACCAAAAATTTAGATAACAAGCCAACTTCACATATAAGTCATCTATTCTGTGATTCAATAAAAATCATAAATAGCTTGCCTTGTGTAAAATGTTTATCCTCAAAGAAAATATGTCAAATCAATCATAAAAGCTACTTAAAACTTAAGCACATAGAGCAAGATATTCTAACGTAACATAAATTCAATATATGGGAACACAAGGATGGCTTTTCTCAACTAAACCTAATTAAATTAACGATAATTATCACCGGAGCATTCAAAATAGATTGGAATTCGCAAGGCAATTCGGTCCATCACGGATTTGGGTTAGGTTGGATTGGAAATTTTTTACGAATTTCAATACGGGTTGATTTTTGACCTGGTTCACCTAGAACCCGATTCATCCAAATTGAACCATTGATGAACCTACTTGACTCACCAACTCGTAAACAAATGGTCATATAAGTATTTTTTTTTTGTTAAGTTGGCTTTTGCATTTGGATCAGGTTAGGTTATTTTTTTAGCCAACAAATAGATAATTTGTTTTTTTGTTGATTTTAGTTTGTAGTTGGATTGTATTAAAGTTTATTTAGATTTTAGTTTGTAGTTGGATTGTATTAAAGTTTATTTAGATTTTAACTAGAATTATAATTTAGTTTTGACTGAAAAAAATATACTTTTGTAATTAAGTGAGTTCGTGAGCTAACCCGTTTAACCCACCAATTTGTGGTTGACCGGGTCGGATTTGAATTTTTTTACTCGCTAATAAATGAGCTGGGTTAGATTGGCTCACCAAGTGATCAACCCGTGATAGATTGACTTACTAAATGATCAACCTGTGATAAATTGACTTACTAAATGATCAACTCATGGTGGATCAAACTGGACCGAATCGAATTATCTGATAGCTCTACACTTATCACCAAAAGAACGCGTTTATTTATTAAGTAAAGTATAACAAGTTGATTGGTCCCGATATAAACAATTTATTTTGATAAAAATATTCATTCTAACAGAATTAAACAAAAGCAGATATATGAAGTAGCCAATTACAAGAAAGAATTTATTTGTAAAGCATGACTACTAACTATCCTTTGAGCCACCTATGACACTTGGTAACGTTTAATTCAGCCATTACAAGTATATAGTCTGTCAGTCTGTTCAAGAATTTCATGTAAACCATTCTCCATGGTTCCCAAAGTAGCATTGATCCTAATAAGCCCCAAAAGCCTGCACAGAAACCTAGCCCCAAACTCATGTATAATGCTCCATACAAAATTGAATTCTCTTCTTCACCATTGATTGCTTGTTGTTGAGTCTTTTGTATTGCCTCATCTCCAGGACAACTTTTGTTGAGTTGCTCTCCACAAAGATTAATATTTCCTTCAAAACAAGAGGAATCAAAGGTTTCAAGATGTCTTCCCCATGGGATTCTTCCACTGAGATTATTGTTTGATAGGTCTAACACACCAAGACTATCAATGTTGGGAAGAGTAGAAGGAATATTGTCTGAGAAATTATTTCTTGATAAGTCTAGGAATTCTAGTGAACTTAAATTCCCAATCTCAGAAGGAATTTCTCCGCAAAAATTGTTTCTTGATAAATTCAGAGAAACCAATCCAAGTAAATATCCAATCTCTTTGGGTACTTCACCTGTTAAACTGTTACTCGAGAGGTCAATGCTCGTAAGAAGATTCTCTGGATTCCAAAACTCATGATCCTGACCTTTCCACCCCAATAACAAGTAAGAGTCATAAATTGGTCCGGAGGTTCCTTGAGTTGAAATTTGTCGTGTCCTCACAATATCCCTTGGGACTACACTCCTTTCCAACAATGTCGTAAACTTTGTGAAACATGTTGGTATTTCACCTGACAAGTTGTTGTTTGAGAGATCTCATTACTTTCCAGAATCCGTCTGGAATGGGACCTTCTAACAAGTTATTATCAAGGTGAAGACTTTGAAGATTGACAGTGAAGTTGCAAAGCCAATGAAATACAACGGATGATTTCAATAGATTATCCGAGAGATCAAGGGTGACAAGAGAATGAGAATTTTTAATGGAAGAAGATGACACAGGAAATTTTTTATCAGTGAGACCGCAATTTCCTAAGTAAAGAGTTTGTAGTTTGGTGCTGAAGTTGAGATTTCCTTGAAATATTGATGCTTGAGTTAGATTATTAAAAGAGAGATCAAGGATCTCAAGAGAAGGAAAGTTTGAATAGTGAGGAGATGACAAGACAATGTTATTATCAGAAATATGAAGCTCTTGGAGATTAGGGCTATAGTTGGACAACAATTGGAATGTGGTTGACGTCAGTATATTACGAGAGAGATCAAGGATGGAAAGTGAAGTGGAAATGTTGGATTGAGAAGGAAACAAAGATAAAATATGATGATCTGAAAGACCACATCGGACTAGACTCAACTCTCGTAAGTTTGGAAGATGGTCACTAATAATTTGAAGCCAGGGATGAGAGAAGTCAAGATTAAAAAATGAATAGAGACTGAGAGTTGTTAATGAAGAGAGAGAAGATAGCCAATTTTCATCTTTTATTTCAAGGCCAAGAAAGCCATAAAGTCTAAGAGAATGTAAGAGCGGGAGAATTCCAACCTGGAAAGGGAGTGCTCCGGAAAGTACAGTATATGAAAGATCGAGATACCTCAAATGTGACAGACTTCCAAGTTGAGAAGGAATTGCATTAGCAAGTCCAGTATCTGAAAGATCGAGATACTTCAAATGTGACAGACTTCCAAATTGAGAAGGAATCGCTCCATAGATTTCATCATTGTCACTTAGATCAAGATATCGCAGACTTTAAAGCTTCCCTAGTTGAGATGGAATTTCTCCATAAAGATCAATTCCTTTAAGATCAAGATACTCTAATTTTGAGAGATTTCCTAGTTGATAGGGAATTGTACCTTTGAAAAATGATTGTGATAGATTGAGATATCTTAACCTTTGAAAGGAGCCGATGGATGGTGGAATTTGACCTCCAATGGAACGATCATTAGAGCTGAGATCCAAATATTCCAATTTTTGTAAGCCAACCAGTGAAGTGATATCAAATGAACCTGACAAATAATGCGATTCTGAACCACGAAGATCAAGCATCTGGACGTGACCAGTTTCATTGTTGCACTCAATACCTTCCCATTTGCAACAATCTCTGTTATTTTCATCGTCCCTCCATGTAGACAGCATTCCATGGTAATGTTGGACACTTAATTTGAAATTGAGGAGTGCTTGTCTCTCCCTCTCTATGCATTTCACATATGAACTCTCTGATGGTGAGTTGAATCCAAGAACGGATACTTTGATATGCAGAAGGCACACAAACACTACGAACATCATTTTGAGTAAAGAACAAACACTACCAACTATAATTTTTTATATGTATTAAATGCTCCGCAATAGGGTTTAAGTAGTTGCATAATTTGCATGAATGAGACTTACTTTCTACGCCCCCAATTACAAGTCAAGCAAGGAAGAAAGTTTCAAAGGTATAATTATAAAAATGAAAAGATAATCGATAAAATTATTGTGGTCACTCGCATGACTGAATAATGCTATCAAACTATGAGACGCATCCCATTCCTTTATTACAATATGATATAAGATTTGGAGATGTTATCTTATCCCATTAATGTAACATTTTTCACAGCGCAGATTCTTTATTTACAATTCTTATAGAACTTTTGTTACAACAAAATCCATATAAGAGGAGTTAATTAGATGTTCAATTTTGTTTATTTCATATACCATTTAACTTCAATGATAATAAAATATTAATTGATAAATTATTTTGTAAAATTTTATAAAGTTATCACTTAATCCATTATTAAAAAAAAGCATGATCAACTATAATAGAGATGGAGAAGAAAGTATAACGATTAAGTTAAACTAAATAATGAAGTTTAATGAATGAATTTCCAAGTATATTTATTTTTATAAATTTCAATTATGTAAATAAATATTTTTCCTGTACTGAATATGAATTTCAATTGTATAAAAATAAATATTTTTCTTGTATATTCAACATAGAAAAGTACTAGTTCTATACAAGTTTAAGGATAAGTGTTGAAACAGATTGTGACCATTCACGTTCATGTTTTTGACTTCGCTTATTATTATTGAATTATTAGTGGTCCAAGGAAAATGATGGTGCAAAAGCTGTGTCTTCACTGTATTATTTTTCCACACATAAGCCAAAATCACCTATATAGCACGTTGTTATCAACTTTAAAGTATCCAAGTCAATTTTTCTTTTCTTCATTTTCTGCCACATAACGTCGAAGCCAATTAATTTTTTGTATCTTAATTTCCTACAACAGAATTTCAAAGTCTATTAAAAGTTCTAAATATTAAAACAAGCAATATATATTCCTAGTTAATAGTTAAATCAACAAAAGTAATCCAAATAAAATGTTTATTAAAAGAAATGTAAAAGTACGTAAACATAGAAGTGTAAATTATTTATAAAATATTACATCAAAATAACATTAATAATTAAAAGATTTCATCATTTTGTATGTACATGTAGGATATTAACCCACAGCCTATATTACAGTAAAATGACATTAATAATAAAAAGATTTATCATTTTGTATGTACGTGTATACAGGAAATTAACCACAACCGATAATTATATAAACTTTATTTGTACTTAAAGATGACAAAAAAACATCTTTTCGTAAGTATTGTTCGAACTTGTTCCATTGTGTTAGAAAATCCTTGTATTGTTCAGGTACAACTATGAGTATGATAATATCTGATTCTTTTATCTTTAGTAGTGACAAACAAAATAAATCAATTTGATAAATTATTGGAAAATGTTATACAAAGGAAACATTAATTGAGTTGGAGTTTAGTAAGTCTTCTGTTTATAACTGAATTCTTCTTATATCATAAATTTATTTTATTTTGTTTATGTGTTGGACTTTTGAAGTCATGCAATTTATTTCAAAACAGTTCCAGTCTTCATGATGAAACAACAACACAATCAAATGGTTCAACAATAACAAATCATTCTTCAACAACAACAATTCATTTTGGAGCAACAATAACAGATGAAGGTAATTCACAAATTTAATTCAAAACTTAGACATGTAACATCTCATTGCACAGATGTAGTTTGAAAACAGTTTGAACAAAGAGGTGTAATTTGGTAACACTTCGTTATAAAGTGCTCATTTGTATCAATAATTTTTTTTTTGTTGCAGATAAAAATGGAGACAACAGAAGAAACACTTATGCAGTTTTTTTTTCTTTCTAAAATTATAAATTAGAAGAAACACTTATGAGAAAACACTTATGATGAAATAGAGCAACAATGCTTCTAAAAGTACCAACAATATGTTTTTTTTATTAGGTTCTTAATTGATTACATAACATGGATGACATTTTCTTTTTTGTATCATACACTTGACAATTTTTTAAAGGCATCATATTTTCATCTTATATATTATTGGATAGCACTCATTGTTCATTACCATTACCAAAAAAATTACATTTAAAAAATCTCGTGCGTTGCACTGGTAGAAAAACTAGTATACATACATGTCTCATCGTCATTCCCATACCCGTGCTATAAATATCTCATCCTCATGCAGTTTAAATTATTAAAGTGCCCAAAGTTTATTAGGTAACTTAATATACACACATGTATACATACAAACAAACATAAATACATAATACTTTTGATATCATAATAACATTGTCATTGTTAATGACTCAATCCACTAAACTTGCTACCCCAATTGTCATTGGACTTGCTGACCCAATTAACGGCCTTAGATGATTCAATTGGATCTATAAGATGAATTAACTTTCGCCTAACTCAAATTATATATGCAACAAACAATTCATCAGTTCATCATACATGAAATGTGAATTGAATCACTAACACATGAAAGAGCAAATGAATAGAACAGTAAAACAGTACCAATACAATAGTTAAGAACAATTACATCCAATCACAACACAAGAAAGTTCAACAACTCATAATGATTCTAACACTCAATCATAGAGTTTTCTTCAATTGTGGGTTTTCTCCGGGGTTTAGCTTCAGTTTGGTTATTGAGGTTGCTTCATGATGATGTTTTCTTCGTGTGACTTAACCATCTTCTCTACTTGAGTTGTGCAAGTAAAATTTGAATTTTCTTTAAACTGCCTTTGAGTTGTGATTATGGGACTCAAGCTATTATGCTTTGTTTCTTCTGATTCTGCAGAAATTCATCAAAACTACATTAATTCACCATGTATGTTAATAAAAAATCCAAATGTTTTTGCTTAATTTTAATGAAAAGGGACAAAAACCTCAATATATGCAATATAATCAAATAAGATAAGTGTTAAAATCCATGTGAATTATACTTAAAATAAGCACTTACGAAGTAGGTTTAAGGTAGTGATTAGGATTTTATTAGTGTTCAGGCATTGAGATAATCTATATATTTTGGGACGGTGCCGAGGCATTTGAAATATCAAGAGTTAGAGCGAAAGTACCAATCCAGTTGAGGGGAGGATATATAGTTGTCTTTGGGGATGTAGTTGTGAGAAAAAATTGACACCCGTAATTTGAGGATCATTTTTGTTCTTCTGCTGATGAGTATGCAATAGCAAACCCGTCCGTCCTGTCCTGATGTCATGGTGAGCCTGTGTTGTGTGACACATTGTTGCAAGCTTCATTTAATAAAAAACAGAAGTATTTAAATGCATAATATTTTTTTCATCATTATTCGATTTCTTAATCAGAGGTAAAAATAATTAAAAAATTAAAGTTTGAAAATTTCTTATAAAATCATAAAGAAGTTGAAACAAAATTGCATTCACCCACTTCACCTACTTGGTTGATTTTTAGCTTTGCGTAATTCAATTGCTTTTGTCTTCAATTATTATTGGTCCAAAAAGTGATTGTGGAAAAATAAAGTCCTCATTGTATTATTTTTTCAAGCTGATGACGACTCTTCCGGTTGACCCACCCATACTTCCAAAATATGTACATACAAATATCAGAAATAAAAATTAAATAAAAATATTACACTAACAATCGATGCAATTATTATAAATAATAGAGTAAATGAACGATTTGATTTGATTAGTTTATCATTAAGATATAATTCCTACTGCTAAGCATGTTACTGAAGCCATTGAAAAAACTCTTAGTTTCTTTTCTACGTAGAATTCCTATCCTATTGCTAATGAAGTTATTGATTTTAGATATATTGGAGTTGTTAATTTTATATTTAAAATTATTGCATAAATTCTTGCTGGTAGATTTTGCTAACCTTACTGAAAAAGTTATTTCTAAGAAACACAATAGTTTTATATAATATTAAGAATTTGTGTTATTGTTGCTTCTGAGGATTTATATATAAATCTTCTTGATAGGATATCCGCAAACTTTTAGAGACTCTTCATTGGCTTAGGTTTCAGTAATACATTGACATTAGATTCTTACCATTATTAGATTATTAGATTCTTCTTTGGGACTTAAGCAGACACAGTATGCATGGGAAAATAGAGATTTAAGTTGAAACTCAATGGATACTAACACATGAAAATAGGATCAGCCAATATTAGTTTGAATGTGGTTGGCTACAAATTTTAGCTTAAAACATTAACGTTTCTTTCTTTATTATATGACAGAAAACTTACAACTAGATTTTCTTTTTCTTTATTGAATAACAAAAAGAATAGGAGAAAAGGTTTTTGATCCTCCAATATATCTGCCATTGAGGGTAATCCTAACCAACTTCCAAATCTCTTTTTAAGAATCAGTTAAACAATTTAAGAGACAAGCACAGAGTTCTTAATTACAATATTTTACTATGGCAATTTTTCTATTACCATAATTACAATATATTTAAATTAATTTATTTATAATAATTTACTCTTCTAATTTTTTATTATGAATTAATTTATAAATAAATATATAAATCTATAAAATTAGAAAAAAAAATTGTTGTTACGGTTTAGTTCCTAAAAAACATAATTTTAACTAAATAATCTTTAAAATTAGAAAAAACATGATAAATAATAAAAACATGTGAATTTGTAGTTGAAATTATGTTTTTTAGGAACTAAATCTTAGCAACATTTTTTCACTAAAAGAAATTGTCCTTAAATAATAAAAGAATCTACTTTAAGAAAATAAAATTCTAATAATCTACTACTCAGTCGATAAAATTCAAAAACAATTTATAAAAGTGATATATAACAATAAAAAAAATCTTCATAAACGACAAATTCTATGTTATTCAAATACATACATTAATTAGCCGTGACGAAGAAAACCTTATCTAAACGGAACATTTCATCTATAATTTATTTATTGCAAGTAAAATAGTAATTTTTGGAAAATATACTATTGGTGAGGCACGGGCACAGACTAATTAAAAAATCTAAAATATATATTTGGTTCCTATATTTATTATTTTTTGTTCAATTTAGTCTTTATTTTTGTTTTGTGTTCAATTAGATTTTCATTTTCGTCAAATTTTGCCCAATTTGATCAATTTCACTAACAGTGTTTAAATAGTTAACACTTTTGAACAGTACATGTCACGTGTCAGTTCCTTTTTTCTTTAATTATTTTAAATCTTTTAATTTAAAAAAAAAATTGTACCACGTGTCAATATTAGTACCACGTATCAGTTTGTGGTTGTATTATTTTTTTTTTTCAATTTCGTCTCAATATTTGTTATTTTTGTTCAATTCAGTCCCTATATTCGTTATTTTTGTTTAATTTAGTCCCAAATTTTTTTAAAATAGAACCATTTAATTTTTAAAATTGAAATTATTATTAATTATTTTTTAAATTCAATTATAAATCATAATATTTAATTATAAATTGAACATAATTCTTAGATTCAAATGTTAAATAAAATATAATTATTTAAATATTATTAAAATATAATTATTAAAATTTTAAAAATATATATTAAGATTTGTAAAATTGACATTTAAATCTAAAATATTTAATATTTTTATCGTATTTTAGATATTAAAATCTAAAATATTTTATATTTAAATGTTAATTTTTCAAATATTAGTTTAGTATTCTAAAATATTTTGAATATTTTGAATATTTTTAAATATCAATTTTAAAAGTATTTTAGAATATAAATATTAGAAAAAAAAATTTAATAATTATATTCTTATAATATTTTAAATAATTATATTCTATTTAGCAATTAAATATAAGAATTTTATTCAATTTATAATTAAATTTAAAAAATAATAAATTTAAATATCAATTTTAGAAAAATTATTAATATAATTTGTATAAAAGATATTAAATTTAGTGTCAATTTGAAGGGACAAAATTGATTTATTTTAACAAAAATTAGGATTAAATTAAACAAAAATAACGAAGGGACTAAATTAAACAAAAATAATAATACTATCACAAATTGACACATGGTACTAGCATTGACACATGGCACAATTGTGTTTTGACACATGGACAATTTTTTTGAAATTAAAAAAAATTAAAATAAATAAATAAAAAATCAAAAAAAGCAAGAGTTGACATGTGACATGTACTGTTTAAAAACGTTGACTATTTAAACACATTTAGTAAAAATGACTAAATTGACAAAAAATTGACGAAAATGATAATCTAATTAAACACAAATAAAAATGGAGATCAAATTGAATAAAAACAACAAAAATAGGGAATAAATATATATTTAAACATTAAAAAAAAAGAATTGGACAGACTCAATGTTTAAATTTTAAATTAATGCACACCACTTTGTGGTTTTGTGGGTATAAGAGACATACAAGTGAACTGAAGAGATATGATGAAGTAAAATGATACTTATCATAAAAAAAAATATTTAATAAGAAAAGTCTAACAACTAGATTGGTCCTGAGATAAACAATATATTCTCATAAAAATACTCATTCTCGCAGATTTAAACAAAAACAGATAAATGAAGTCGAAAATTATATAAAAGAAGTTATTGGTAAACATAATTACTAACTATCCTTTGAGCCACCTCTGACACTTGCTAACGTTCAATTCAGCCATTACAAACATATCGTCTATATCAGTTTGTTCAAGAATCTCATGTAAGCAACAATGATTTGTTTCAACTTTAATGGTGTGTTTGGATGAGGCAATTTAAGAGGGTGATTCATTTATTTGGAGAATTTGAAATTCTTTGCAATGAAATGTTTTATTTGGATAGAGAAATTAAAAAACATTTAAAATGCATGTATTTTTTTTTTTGAAGTATTTCAATTAGCTAAATTAGAAGAAATTCAAATACCCTAAAAAAAGATGGAATTTGAAATTCTTCTCACTGAACCTTACACTCTGGACTCAATTCCAAACGTACCCGACAAACCCGACAACCAAAACGGGTTAATGAGTCCGGTGGACCAAGCAGGACGGGCGAGCCCGACCCACAAGTGTTTGGCAGGCCAGACGACCTAGAGGTGTCGAGCGGGCCTGATGACCCAGACATGTCGGGTAGACCCAACGACCTCACCAACTCGTTGACCCGACAAGCCTGACCAACCCGTTTCCAAATTTATCATGAACTCAAAACATAATTAAGCCTAAAATAAATATTGATAAAATGAAATTTTATCTCACAAGAAATTCAATTATTTCATCCAAACAAGAAATTGAAATGTAAGGTATTTTAATTTGTTTATCCAAATAAGTTATTTAGAAAATGAAGGGAATTTAATTGCAAGCAATTCAAATACAATGCATTTCAATTTCTCAACATTGTTGAAATGCTTCATCCAAACACAAGATAAAGGTATTTGAACTTATATTAATTGATATTTTTAATCTATAATGATATATAAAGAGAATATCATTTATTGTGTTCACATTTCATTATTCGAATTTTACTTCTAATTATTATTTTAAAAATTAATTATTTTATAAAAAATTTACTTTTATCTACTATTCTAAAAACTTCTTTTGTCTTTAAGAATTATTTTAAAAACCTTTTTTGTGTACATATTTTATTTTTCTAATTTTACATTTAATAACTATTTTAAAAATTAATTATATATTTTTTATTTATCTTTATTGAAATTTGTATGAAAATTAAAAAATATGAATACCCTAATGTGAGTGTCCTTGTGTTTTCGCTGATAGTAAGTACTAGAATGAGGATGCTGTTAAAAACATATATGTCTAATAGCTCAACCCAGAAAGGGATCAGAATTGATTAATGAGTCTTTCACTTGGTTAAGTTGAATCTTGAAAGAATCTTTAAGTCTTATAACCCAATTAATCAATTTCGCAGTTATGTGTTAATGGACTATTTAATGCAATTAAGAAAGATTGTAAGAGAAGAGATAAATCAAGACACAACAGTTTATACTGGTTCGATTCAAGATGAATTTACGTCCAGTCTTCTCCTAAGTAAACCCACTTAGGAGGATTCCACTAATACAATTAGGATCCAAGAATTACAAGAACATCTATATAATTCTAGAACCTAAAAACCAAAGAACTTGATCTACCAATCAAGAACTCCCCCTAGGAGCAATGCATCCACGCAATTGCACCTAGGCCTACACTTCACACAATGAAGCAACTGTAATCAGAAATACAATAAAAAAGAATCAAGAAACGAATACACCTATTGTTGTGCAGATTTATCAATTTGCTCCTAGATTCAAGCTACACCCATCAAGGTAGAATCAACCATCAATCTCCTTGAATCTTCACTTGAATGATCTTCAAGAATGCTTAAGAACTCTGTGAATCTCAGAGGGTTGTTTCTCAGAATGTTTTTCAGTGATTTGTAACTTTTTCTAGATAGAAACAGTTTTAAGAAAACAGCTTTTATACAGAGTTCTCTGCTGTCATTAATGGATTAGGAATTTACCTAATCGATTATCGTGAGTGTATTTTCACTGTCTTAGTGCAGTACTCACACCAGTGCAGAGAAAGGTTTTGGTCGCGGTTATTTTGACTATTTGGCTTCGGTTAAAGACCTGAGGCATATCTAGCCGAGTCAAAAAGGGATGAGCTTTCTGCCTCAGTTATGACCCGAGGCATATTTCTCCATTACTGCCTCGGTTATGGAGGGAACCGAGGCATAATATGCATTTTAAAAAAAAAATCAAACGGTTGCCTCCCTAATGGGATTTCTCCAGTTCCTCTTAGCAGTTCTTGCCTAAAGAACGCTGCAAATATTCGCACCTTTCAAGTCACAAATCTGCGATGCCAACCATCACGCTGCACCTCACGAATTTGAAGCCACAGATCTACGACGCCAACCATCACGCTGCACCTCGCGACTCAACCAGAAAACGCAAACACCATCAGATCTGCACCTACATCGTGAAGCACATCAACCACCTTCACACAACCTGCAAAAAGAATGTCCAAAACACCATAACAGATTGCGCTTGAGACGAGAAACCACAGAACGAAGAACGACGCACTAGAACGAAGAACGACGAATCTGCACCATTAGCCTGCGAACGAACCAGAACCGCAAACCATCAATCCATGTGTGTCACCTTCGAAAGAAAGTAAAACGAAAGAAAGTTTGTGTGATTGCATGTTGGATCTGAGATGTTGGTGTGAAAGAAAGTTTGGAACTATAGAGAGGATTGGGTCAAAAACCTTGAGAGAAGAAGAAGAACTTGATGCAGAGAAAATGGGAAGAAGAACCTCGCGAGCAAAGAAGAAGACGAAGTGGTGATTTTTGTGATTTGGGTTTTTATTTTAACCTAACTCTTCTTCCTCGGTTTAATTAAAAACCGGGGCATAAAACCATTTTTTGCCCCGACTCCTGGACAACTGAGGTATAATCCTTTTCGTTCAAAATGAAAAATTAAAAATAGCGGGAAAGTTGAAATTTTTGGGAGGACCTTTTGGCACCAGTTTTTGTTGAACCAAAGCCTATAACCCCTTTTGGCCTCGGGTTTTTTCTTGAACCGAGGCATAAAAGTTGCCTGAAATTGCAAAAATGCCACCGCACCGTTATATGCTTCGGTTCCTTGCCAACCGAGGCCTATAAGACGAGGTAAAAATGCAATTCTGCACTAGTGTCACAGCTAATCCATTAGTTAAACAGTTAATCAATTCATGATTGCACAAGCAAGAATGTGATTGTTAATTACAACTTAATGCAGGCTTGATTTACATCTGATAATTTCATACAAACAACCTAATGCACAACCTAACTAAAACAGGACTAATTCTAAACTGGTAATGCACATGAAGTGTAGCCTTGGACATCATCAAAATCATCTTCATATGAGTTGAAGTAGCTCCCCTTTCAACAGATGCAAGTATAGATATACCGTTACCTAATGAGAATGAAATTTAAATAAGGTTGATTATTGATGCTTGAAAGTGTATAAAGAAAGTTGAATACACCTCCCACAAAACCCTAGGGTTTAGAAAGTAAGAAAGAAAGTAAGAAAGGCTTAGATGCAAGGCTTTTTAATTTTGTCCCTTATTTGGTTCATTTTTGTGGTAAAGTATATGCTATAGGTTTTTGAAAACAAAAGGCCTAAAAATATTTTTTCTTAGTACTCATATTCATCTATTAAATTAATTATAAAATTATATTTAAGAAAAAAATTAACAAATATTTTTTAATACTAATATATCTTTATTAAATTAATTATAAAATTATTTTTAAATAAAAAAGGCCTAAAATATTTGGTACTAATATATTTCTATTAAATTAATTATAAGTTTATATTTATAAAATAAAATAAAATTGTTATTAGTGTTTGTTAATTTTAGTTGGTGTTAAAAATGATATTTAATGAATTAAAATATTTTTTTCAATAAATTATAATTTTGCTTAGTTAGAAGGAAATCCTTAGTTATCTTTATTTTCTTACAATCAAATTTGATTCCATTCTCTTCTTTAATGACTTCAATTTTGATTCTATTTTCTTCTTTTATGTGACTTTATGTAACACCCCATTTAATTAATTATGCGAAATTAAAGGAAGCGTCACATAAAGATAACATACTAGCGCAATCTTGGAGTTTAAAACTCAACTCCTTACAACCCAAGGCACACCACGAGACCCATAAGAAAACTGGATAAAGAGTTTAACAAAAGCATATAAATCCAAGGACGAACAAGTATATGGGCCATAGCCCTAAAGAAAAGCCCATAAAGGAATTAAAGTCCAGTCCACGCGAACTATGCAGCGGAACCATCACCTCCCTGTTGTCCACGGGTGTTCCTCGCATATGGTCACACCAACAAGTTGATGATCATCGCAAAAGAGAGTACCACACAGCATAACACACAACAATAAAAGAAGGGTAAGCTAGAGCACCAAAAGATTTCATCCATACAATCAAATATATTTTCACAATCCCATAACTCATGAACCACATCACTCATGCATAAACATTCAGAACATACTTTAACACAATAACCCAGTCATACATGTGACATTCACCCAATTAACATAGAAGAAATCGGTACAGGGTGCATCCTTGCCTAACTCTCGCTCAGGCTGAGGATGCTCGCTCAGGCGAGAGGTTTCCCTCGCTCAGGCGGACTCCCCTCGCTTAGGCGAGAAGTCGGGGAGTGAGGACAGTGGCTCCCTACGAGATCTCCCTTAGGTGAGCCCTCCTCGCCCAAGCGAGAATGCATCTCGCTCAAAATGGGGACTCTTCGCTTAAGCGACCTCTCGCGTAGGAATCCTGGGCGAAACACCTGCTAGTCTCGCCTAGACGAGACAAGCTCGCTTGGGCGAGATTATCAGACTTCACCATTGTCCGTACCTGCATCAGTTGTATTTTACGCATACACAATAGTACCAACCTTTCCCCGTATTTACAGTAGCATACTAGTTCAAGAATCATGAAACACCAACCAAACAAACGACAAGCACATGAAATAGAAAGGGGTTCTAGCTTCCCTTACTTGGAAAAGTTAGCAGAAACTTCGATATGCAATCGTGAGCACCACAGTTCTACGGGCAGATCCAAAACTAGAAACACGATGGAACAAAACTCGAGCAAGATTACTACGAAACCCTAACTGGAATAATAGAAACCCAGTTGGAGAAAGATCAGCATTAGCTAACAAAATACTTATGTGGAATATAGAACGAAGTTGAGCTTTGTTTGATCGAGATAGCGTAAACCCTAGTAGAGCTCTTTTGGGCAGCGGAGGGAGACAACTACGTTTCTGTGAATGAGTGAAAGTGAGTGTTTGGTTTTATCCTCTGGGCCAGCCCTTAGGCCCATTACATTATGACAGAAAAGGGAAACAGTTTACTGGGCCTTACACTTTAACTTTGATTCTATTTTCTTGTTTTATCTTTATGTGACTTCAATTGTGATTTTTTTTTCTATATGTAACTTCAATTATGATTCTATCCGTGCATGACTATAATTTTGATTATATATTTTTTTTTATCTCTTTGTGACTTCATTGATTTTATTTTCTTTTTTTATCTCTCTATTACTCCTCATTTACTACTTCCACTTCTTGTGTCCTTGTTTTCTTCTATTTTAGGGTTCTTCTTTTTAGGGTTTTGACTGATTCAATTTCTTGAATCTCATATTGTTCGTGTATATCAATCTTTTTATTTTCTTTTATGATTAGTATATTTTTCTTTATATTTGTGTTGATGTTGTTTTTATTCTATTTATTGAATTTGTATTATGATTAAAATAGTGTTTCTTTTGCCTGATTTTGTTTAGGAATTATGGTTTAGGGTTCTAGTGGAGGAGAACAATACTTTTTTTAATTTTTTTATGAATGATTAATCTCAAAATAAACTTTGCATGTTTATGAAAAAAGTTGAGACTTGAGAAAGAAAAAGAGATTTTAGACTTCAAGATACTATTAGTCTACGATCGAGTTTACTTTCTTGACAATCAGAACCAAGTTTTATGTTTTTAACTCATTCTTTTATATATTTCTTTTTAATAGTGATTTATATATTATATTTCTTTTATTTTATATAGATATGTCAACTAGAAAATTTGAATCTATAAAAATAGATAAGAAAAATGATTTAGAAAGGGTGCTATTTGAATGAACAAGATAATAACAATATAGATAATAGATACACGTAAAAACAACAATAGAGAAAGAGAAATAGTTATTGAGGAGAATAAGTCTAGTTCTCGAACTTATAATAATTAACGATTAAAAATATATAAAGAGATTAAATAAATTAATTTCGGTATCTATTAAAATAGAAATGTTAAATGAAATTAATTTTGAGAATTTAAATAATTTTACATAAAAAAACTAAAATAATAAATTTTAAATAATAGATCTCATTTTTAGTTTGTTTTTGGCTTGCTAAACCCTGTAGCCGCCCTCGTTTGTGGTGTCAGTTTTGAAGTTACCGTTATTTTGTTGGTGCAATTATTATGGGTGAAAATTTCCCAGGGACATAACATTTTGACTCAAAGCTTCAAGTTGTGGTCCTAAGAGTATGAGGAAGTCTCTCAACATTCTACATCTGTGACATATTAGCATTCAAAGACACTTTTTATATGTTACAACAATCATTAATTCTTTGTGAAGAGTCCTCAATAGTTTGATTATTTCTACATCTTTCTAATATTTGTTTTTATATAAAATTTTTTACTTTCAATTTCAAGTGTTCAATCACATAATTTCTTAATTTATTGGGTAATACAATAAACTAGTCTTCTTTATTCTTTTGGTCCTTAGTTTTTTTTCATTTGAACAATCTTGATCTTGTTAAAACAATTTTTATTATCACTCATGGATTAATTAATAAGTTTTTTACATCTTAAAGATATTTTTACTGTTACGAAATTCTTAATTATACATTTTTTTTTACAACTTCATTCTTTATTTTAATATTTTTATTTATTGTTTCTCTTTTTGTCTAAATCATGTTTCAATGATTTTATATAATTATATTTGTTCCCTAATTCTTTCTCAAAATTGTAATTTACCATTGCAATTATATTAAGATGTTTGATTTATTATCATATAATAATTTATTATCATAAATATATTTTGTTAGCATTCAAAACATAATAAAATTCAAATGAAAGATCATGTTTAGTTTCACATTATTATTAGTTGAATTTTTGTTTTTTTTACTCAAATAATATAATAATTTTTATTAATATAAAAGAAAAGATATCATTAAAATTTAGGAAAAGTTGTTTGAGGAAAGGACAAAAGGTTAATAAACTTTGTGTTCTCGTTAAATATCAATAATTAAAATTTTTTGAAAGATGATGAATTGAAAAAAAAAAATATAGTGATAGCCTCAATATAATATTGGTAATCTTAGTTTCCTTTCCAGGATTAGGAAAAGAGAATTTAATATCGGAGTTAAAATAAAAGAAAGAGTTAAATTTCCACCCAAAGCACAAGCTTCCGTTGTGAACTTCAGTGAAAGTGTTACATCATGTAGAACCATTTACATGCAGCAATTATTCTTAGCATGGGTTTCATCAATCAAAACATTATTTGTTGAATTTCAAAGTCTTCTAATCCCAAAAGATGGGTAAGAAAATTAAGGACCTCAAATCACATCAAAACATTATTAGTTGTGGAAAACCTACCTTCACCTTAATAATTTCCATACTTTGGTTGACTCAGTTGACCGTTCTTTTCATAATAGCATTGACGTTGTAAATTGTGAAACAACAATAGAGACTCAAAGCAGAAGCAACTAATATGCGATGGCAGGGGATGGACCAAATAATTGTGAAAAAATAGGAAAAATCAATGCACCGAATCACTTAACGTTTTAGTATGTAGGAAAGGATAAATGGGTGTTAATAAAAAATAGTATTACGAAGTCTCATTATTTGATATACAAAGCAAAATCATCACATTATAAATATTAATAGTCTTAAAATATAAAAACAAATAATAGAAATTACGCGTACATTATACAATAAAAGACAACGAAATAAATTTATTGAAACTCTAATTTTGCATTAGACAATGACTATATATCGATAACTTTCTTTTATAATATATAATATGAGATAATATTTTTTAAGTAATCTTAAAATATAAATAAATAAGAAAATAGAAAAATAGAAAGTTATTAAAAAATATCGCTTCAAATTATAATAGAAAGTTAAGATTTATTATTTAGTCGTTAAAAATTCATTTTGCTTGTACATTAGATCGCAGACTACAATACTCCATGAAGCTTTCATCTCAGACAGAAGTTCTGAAGTTAATCTGCCATGAACTGCAAATTTTGCGACAATTCAGAATATTTGCGTTATTCGTGTCCCGAAGGAGATAAATTATAGAGACTGAAATTTAGTAATAAAACTGAAAATGTAGTCTAGCCAAAAATGTATGTAACTGTAAGCATGTTATGAGAGGTTATCTCGAGTAAGTGTGATTAAGTACCTGCTAGCCTTGGAGCCACCGATGGCACTTAGCAACGTTGAGTTCAACCATTAGAAGTATATATTCCATCAGGCTGTTCAAGAATGTGATATAAGCAAATCTCCATGGTTTCCAAAGTAGAATTGGCCCTAGTAAACCCCAAAAGCCTGTGAAGAACTGTTGGAACAGAGAGAGTTGTTGGAACAGAGTTGTTGGAACAGAGAGGCACCGCTTAAAAGAAAGCTGATATGAGAAGATTTTATTTAGACAAAAGTGGAAATGTCTAATCACACTAATGGTGAGCACTGTACAACTGAATGTAAAGAATGACTTATATACAAGTCAATACTGAACAAACTAAAACATATTTTTTTTTTTAATCACAATCTAACACCCTTCTCTGATTAAAAAACTTTTACAAATGGAAATCAAGAACATTCAGGGATGTTCTCATCTCATTGAACCTCTCGTACTTCAAAACTTTTGTCATGACATCAGCTAATTGAAGTTCAGTCCTGCAATGCTTCAATTTGATGCTTCCCCTGCTAACTTGATCTCGCAAAAAGTGGTATTTAGTGTCGATATGCTTGCTTCTTCCGTGAGACACTGGTTTTTGGCTAGATCAATAGCTGATTTGCTATCCACTAGTAATTCTACAGTGTCATCATTAAACATCTTCAATTCTTTGAGTAAAGCCGTGAGCCATAGTGCCTGGCAAGCTGCAGAACAAGCAGCAATGTATTCTGCTTCACAAGTGGAGAGGGCAACCACCGTTTGCTTCTTTGAACTCCAAGATATTGGAGATCCGGACAGCAGGAAAACTTATCCTGAGGTGGTTTTTCTGTCAGTTGCATCACCACTCCAGTCAGAGTCCGAATAAGCTAGCAGTTGTAGGTGATCACCTTCTTTGCTTTGATGAAGAAAAATAAGACCATATCCCAGGGTGGCTTTAAGATATCTCAGAATGCGTTTAGCTGCAACCAGGTGTGATTGTTTAGGGTTGCTTAGAAATCTACTTACAATTCCAACGCTGTAGGTGATCTCGGGTCTGCTATGGCATATGTATCGTAGGCTTCCAATCATCTGCCTATATAGAGTTTCATCCACCAAGACTTCAGTTTCATCTTGTATAAGTTTTAAGCTAAGCTCCGCAGGTGTAGCTGCCGGATTACAATCCATCATGTTGAACTTCTTTAACACTTCTAGGATATACTTTCTCTGATGCATGATAATTCCTCTCCTATCATAAGCAAACTCCAGTCCTAGAAAATATGATAAGGCACCCAAATCAGTCATTTCAAATTCTCTTTTCAGATCTTCTTTCAATTGATCTATGCATAATGAACTACTTCCAATAACTAATAGATCATCCACATACAAACATATTAGCACTGTCTCTGTAACATTTAAAGACTTGACATACACTCCATACTTCGTGGTGCACTTCAGGAAACCAACTCTATGAAGGAAATTGTCAATCCTTTTGTTCCACGCTCTCGGTGCCTGTCTTAGGCCATACAAAGCCTTTCTTAATCTTAACACCTTATGTTCATTGCCCTTACTCACAAATCCAAGAGGTTGAGTAATGAACACTTCTTCATCCAACATTCCATTTAGGAAAGCGGACTTGACATCCAATTGCCGCAGACTCCAATTCTTCCAACTAGCCAAAGCCACAATCATTCGAATGGTCTCCAGTCTGGCTACTAGAGCAAACACTTCTGAAAAATCAATTCCCTTTCTTTGCATAAAGCCCTTTGCCACTAATCTTGCTTTGTACTTTGCAACTGATCCATCTGGCTTGAGTTTAGTTTTGAACACCCACTTTACCTCAATGGGTACCTTGTCTCTT
>Ga0214545_1005449_pt1 | contig 22958 bp, 9 predicted proteins | sample CNSS4metaG_FD_160064 | JGI IMG/M metagenome (GOLD analysis project Ga0214545, IMG submission 160064) | Root nodule microbial communities from cowpea collected in UCLA plant growth center, Los Angeles, California, USA - CNSS4 | ecosystem: Host-associated > Plants > Roots > Nodule | place: USA...
GAAAAAAAAAAAAAAAAAAACATCTTGGGTTGCTTTTACCTAACCTTGTCGTATGTTGGACCAGGCTTTGTCTGGTGGTGATTCAAAGAGTAAAAGATCATGTCTTTATGCGATGTTCCCAGCAGTTTGTTTAATTTGTGCTATTGTAATTTTCACGAGTTTGATGTTCTCATCACAGGTATATATGAATCATCCTTGTCTCTTAACGACTTTGCCTTTGATTAAGTAGAATTCATCACATTCTTCCAAACTCCATGCAGCCTGGATTATCAAGCTGGAAAATGGACGCTCAACAATCTGCAACAGTTGATAAATGCAAGGTTCGATTTCGCACTAGGCATTTATATTTCTTGATCGTGTGCAATTTTTTCAGGTACTGAATTTTGGTGCTTAATATTTGTTTATATTGTTTAGTAGAACCAGTGCAGGCCTAAGGGAAGTGAGGCATTACCTGCAGGGATAGTGTCCTCCACTTCCAGTTTCGATTTGCGACCTCTCTGGGATCCTCCAATGCCTAGAAAGAGAGGTCATCATCACACTGTAGAACCTCCTGAAGCTGCTGCAGAAGTGAGTTTCTATATATCTCTTTCTTATAGTTTATTGATGCAGAATATGCAGTCTCTTTAATTTACACTCTTTTGCCATAGAAAACTCATAACATCACCACCAACACTGTGTTCATTGGTTTTTTTCTTTTGGGTTTTCTGGCCTTTTCGGTTCTGAAACTTTATTTGAGTTTTTATGATCAATCTGCAATTTTGGATGAACTGCAATATTTTTGTCATCTACTGATCTGAATAGATGAAAAGTTAAGAATACAGGTTACCAAAAATACTATCCACTATTGTCTTGTTACGTGACAAGTTATTAGACTGCCAATTATGTGTATCAATCAACATTTTACCTAATAGCAGAGAGTAAAAGTGGTAACTAAAGTTTTAGTAACTTTGGTTGGTCAAAATGTTAATCAATGACTAAATGCCAAAATCTGAAAAAGTTTTGAGAGAAAAAGGATAAAGGAACTAAACCCTTTTTCTTTTCTTCTGGTATGGTAAGGTTAAGCTAAATGCATCAAGCAGTTTGTTTGCGATGGCAGTTGGGATAAAGCAGAAAGACCTTGTGAACAAAATGGTCAAAAAGGTACTTTAATGAGTTTTCTTCATATTGTTCATTACAAGTACTCTTCTTGTTTACCGGGACGGATAAAGTGAAAAAGTCATCTAACTTTAACTAATTTTCAATGTTGAATGATCAATAAACCAGTTAAAAATTAAACAAAATTAACTAAAATTACGTCCGTTAACCTTGTTTATGGGTTTGTGACCCTCTTTCTACACTACATTGCAGTTTCTGGAAAGTAATTTCACTGTGATGCTCTTCCACTATGATGGTACTGTTGATGGATGGAACGATCTTGAGTGGAATAGTCGTGTAATTCATGTGTCAGTAAACGGTCAAGGCAAATGGTAGGTTTCTAGGGTGATTTCACATTCCACCAGATCCATATTTTGAATAATACTATTTGTTATTCTGAGGATGTTTTATCATCATGGGCATGTTTTCATTGACTAGGTGGTTTGCAAAACGTTTCTTACACCCTGACATAGTTGAAGACTATGATTACATTTTCCTTTGGGACGAGGACCTGGGAGTAGAACATTTCCATCCAGATAAGTATGTAGAATTCCCTTTCAACATTTGTTAATTGCAATAATATAGTTTGATGGTCATGGACTTTCATCCAAATATTTCTGAAAATATTTTCAGGTATGTTTCTATTATCAAACTTGAAGGGTTAGAGATATCACAACCAGCACTGGATCCTAAAATCTCAGAAGTGCATCATCAGATTACTGCACGTTTGAGAAGGTCAACAGTGCACAGGTTCACTTCTATACATTTTCTATAAAGTTCATCTCATCTCCCCTATTTCTAGCATCAACTAAGGTTTGCTTATGTTTTTTTCGGTTAAGAACCTTTGTTGTGTTTTCCTTGTAATGGATAAGTGTGCTTTGAATGAAGAACATGCTTTTTTATGGATGGTTTTGGTCGTTGTGTTTGCAGAAGGACCTATAAAGCTGGTAATGATGGTAAAGGGTGTGACAATAACAGTACAGCTCCACCTTGTACAGGGTAAGTAAGATTTTAACGTTGTAAAAACAAATTTAATGTGGATTTCCCTTTATTTACACGGTTGAAGAAATAAAAGGTGAAGTAATTTGCTTCAGGTGGATAGAAATGATGGCTCCTGTTTTCTCAAGAGCTGCATGGCGTTGTGTTTGGTATATGATTCAGGTTTTGCTCCACTCTGTACTATTAATTCATAAGCATTGTTCTATACTGTTTCATATTTCTTCACAATCTGTGGTTTGTTTTACAGAATGATTTGATCCATGCATGGGGTCTAGACATGCAGCTTGGTTACTGTGCTCAGGCAAGTTAAACCATGTTTGGTTAAATTTGATTTTCTTTTTCTATATGGCATTGGTGGTACTATTCTCAAATAAAAAAATGAACTTTTTATTTGGGTAGCCTTTGTTTTCATAGTGGAAACTAGAATCAATGGTGATTAGCTTGATGAAACATAAATTTTAATTAGAGAATAATGCTAACATATTTAAACTTTGTTCCTTTTACATTTTACTTCTGCATTCTATAGTTCAATCTGACCTTATTTCTGATGGTTATAGGGTGATCGAACAAAAAACGTTGGTGTTGTGGATTCTGAATACATTATCCACTACAATCGTCCCACCCTCGGAGGAGTAGATCAGACTGTGGTCAGAAAAACGGCTTTTTTATTGGAGTTTAATTATGAAGAAATACTTGTTTTAATTTTCTAAATCACTATAATTTCTTTGCTCAATTCTTACCTTGCATGTGTGTCTCGCATTCTATCTTCCTAGAAACTGAAGCTTATCTGTGTTTTGCAGCTTAATCCTCAGGAAAAGGATCATAGAGTAGATGTAAGTTACCATGTTATCATGGTTTGTCTATTCAAGCATTGTCTGAATGTTACCTCTAAAAGACCACGTTTTTATCCAATTTTGATTCATAGACTGATACCAATCAGATTCGAATTGGATTCTCTGCTGAGTTTTGTTGTATTATTTTTCTATTGTACCTTCAAAATATACTGATAGACAAATTTTGATGTTTTAAAATATGTTCAAAAGATTTTTAATACCAACATCAGTGTATGGTTAATGCTCAACAGAGGACAATACCAAAAAATCCAATAGAGAATCTGGACTCGGAAGATTATTTGCTAAACTTGTGCCTCTGGATGTGCTAATACTTGGGTGGTGTTTGTTTGATAGAAAAGAAAAACAACTTTTTTTTTGGGGGGGGGGGGGGAGGGGGGTCCCCTTTGATGTTTGATGGAAGCCAATGAACTAATTGCTTTGCCATTTGGCTCTACATGTTTGAGATTCTTGCAAGAGAAAAATTTTATGCCGAACATTTAGTATATCTGAGTGATACATATTTTTTTTCTGTCATCACTAACATTAACATTGTGCAGGTGAGGAGACTTTCTTACCGGGAATTAGATATTTTTAGGAAACGTTGGGAAAAAGCAGTTAACGAGGATGAATGTTGGGTGGATCCATTTCCACCATCATCAGAGTAAGAATTGGATTGGCAAACAAGTTTTATGTAAATTTTGTACAGAAAAAAACATATTATATGTGAAGAAAAGTGCTACTGGTAGCTTCAGCAAGTGTGGATCATGAGTAAAAGACATACAGAGAAAGCTTACAAGATCACATGGACATGACTCCTGGAATATTTTTTTTTCTTAAATAGAAAATTTCACCTTTTATTGGATCAGCTTTGAAGGAAATAAAATAATGATAAGGGGGTAGTTAGAAACTTGTAAGTTAGATTCTTCACCCTGTTTTTATCCTGAGTAAACATTTTTGCCGTCATTTTTTTTGTCAATTTTTTTGATTTGAGAAAAGTAATTGTTGTCAACTTGTCAAGTTCATTTGAAAAGAGTTAATGAAGATTGAGTTTATACCATTTTATGATCGTTCCTTTTATCTTCCTCTTGTTTCTACTCGGATCATCACTTTATTCAACATTTTCCTTCCCAGAACATTGTACAAGACAGTCACAGATTTTGGGTCTGAACGATAACAAGATGAGATGCAGTTTAAGATTTCAAAAACAGAAAAATTAGTAGTGGTCACTGGCCAGTGAGCTTTTATTCCCCCTCAAAACTACAGAACGTTTACTGTATTCTAAGGTTTCAGCAGTATAAAATGATTTCTGCAGTAAGGTAGCAACATCAGTATAGTTAAGGCAAATCTTAACGGGTGTTCTTAGGTTATACTTGAAGAAATAAAAGTAAAAAGTATTCAATGAAAACGATAATACATATTATATTAAAAATATAAAAGTAATTATATTTAGAATCATTCATTAGAATGCACTAGCACCTTCAAGAGAACTTGTTCGCAAGACAGTGCAGAAAATGTTAGACGATACTTGAATGGTAAATGCTGCACAGAGTAAAACCCGCTAAACATGAACAATATGCTGCATAGAGTACTTTAATTTTTTTAATATATTTTAAAACATCAAAATTAGTGTCCATAATACATTAACAACACAGAGAATCCAAATTCGATGAAACAAAGCTGATTAGAATAACTACAAACAATTCCAGTTGGATCCTTAAATTATCCTTACAGCAGTGCGTGGGTTGTTGCGAAATGAGGTCAGAAAGATTCCAAAACACTCTTCTCAAGATGCAGAATTTAGTAGCAACTCTTCAAACCAAAGCGCACAGCCACAAATTTAGCAACACAGAAGTGCAATATTCTTGCTTTATTAATAACTTGACATTAGTAGCATCATAAAACACATAGAAAAGAGAGAATAATACACATACCAAGGCTAATTGCATTGATACACGAACCATCATGAAAAAAAAAGAAGAAGCAAAAAACATTACAAATGTGGGAGGTTTGTAGCTAAGGCTTGAATGTCCTATTCTCCCACCACACCACACCCGAATATAATACCCGAATTAGTATCATGATTCGAAGGTGAAAAAGTGTGAAGAGAAAGAACTAAAGATGGCATTGAAAGCAATTGCATGTTTTAGGGGTGAAGGAGCAGAAGCCAAAAGGTCTATTGGGAATGTTGCAATTGATGGCATAGCAACATGGAGAGGGCAAGCAGATCCCTTTGGCGCCACCACAGCAGGTGCATAGTGCGCATATCTGGAAACTTCCTAATTTTCTTCGGTTGTCATTCATCATCATCATCATCTGCATGGATGCTGCACCACCATTTGCCTGCTTATAATGAAAATTAAGAAAATTGAGGTACAATTTTTGATACATTCTTTTGGATTTAGGGGAGAGGATGAGGAGAGAAGACTCACATTCACATTGGGTAAGAAAATAGACAAAATAATGAGAGAGATGATGAGGCCATGAGCGTGCATCTTGAGAAGTGCTTCCTAGGTTGGTGGTGATGGAGAGCGAAGAGTTTAATGAACTGCAGAGGAAACACAAACACAAGAACAAGTGTTTAATTTGAAATCAGAGACCAGAGTGTGACCCCTGTTGTCTCTCCTCTCTGCTTTCCACTCTCTCTAGAGTTGATAATCCCATTGGTTTTTATTTACGATGTCACCACTTTTTTATGACGTGTACAAGGTTATTATTATTTTAACATATAACAAACTTTTAGATCCATTATTTTATTCTTCAATTTCTTTGTTTCTTAACTTTTTAATGATCTAAAAAAATACCTTTAAAAATAGGTTGTCAGACGCAAATGGTGTAGGAAAATATTTTCCCTTGTACAACTCTTCAAACCTTGCACCACCACTGTATAATACTGCAAAAAGTCCATACATAAAAGGAAATTATCCGCATAATACTTTCAAATAATAACGTTGTTCTCATTACACTTTCTATTTTATGGAAACACTTCCATCAATTGGGTTTATGTAGGCGTAAGTGTTTTCTTTTTGTGCTATGAATATAAGCAATTACATATCATTAATGTAAACAGTCATTTCACATAAAACAATTATACAAATTTACATGAAAATAGCTATTTTGTTTTTAAAATTTCTATATATTTTATCCAAAATATATTAAGATTTCTGACTGGTTGAAAAGATGTCAACCATATGATACCTAGAATTTCTGAAAGTTTAGGCCGTTCTCCATCATTAAAAAGATGTCTGGTGGCACACAAACCACATCACATCGGGCTTACGTTGGAAAATAAATTATTACATGATCGTGAGTTGTTATTGACTAAATATTACTTTTGGTGTTACTGTTATTCTTGTTATTTACATTTTTTTCACCTCAGTTAACGATCATGTCTTGCATTTTTTTTTTTTTTTTTTGGAAGTGGCTTAGACGTGCTTTCTTTTCAATTTGATTTGACTGAGCTGTGAACATTGTCGGTCACAAAAATTATTTTGGTCTTAGCATGTCTTTTCACCTCGACTTCCATTATATATTTTCGTCAGCACCTGCTTGGTGGTTTAACTGCAGTTGCATCGTACATCGTACATCGCACGTGTACAACCCCACGCTCGGTCTGATATCAACAATGAAACCCCAACACATTTCGTTTGCTTCACCGCATAATGAAGAAAATCCTTCCTCTACTCACTGTACATGGTAGAAATTATATTATTTTAGGGATAAAAAAACTGCCAAAAGTCGATCCAATAATTATTTTTGCTATAAAAGATAAGAATAGGATCAGCAGCACCTGCATAAGTTTAGTTATAGATCAAGCAAAAGAAAATGCGACTTTCTAAAGCTTCCATTAAAGATATAAATTTCAGATTACGATTTGATGCATGTGAACTGCAAACCCAACTCCAGAAATCCACCCACCTATAATGGGACCATGAAATTTATAGCCTGAAACCCACAGCATTCTCTACAGGAACAAAATAGGTGTTGAGATTTGGCATATTGGAAAAAGTACATCAGTAAGGTTCAGCTTTCACTGCCTCCAACATTCATAATCAAGACTTTCTACCTTCCAACTTCTGCAAAACAAAATCTATCAAGGACAAACACCAGAGATAGTATGCATAACAAGGACAATATAGAGCTACAGATTTCAATTACATTCCTCCAGTTGATATTTACTCGGATCGGATGTACCAAATCATAGTTTAACTTGATCAGCTAAATTCTGGTAAGAATGTACAAGAATATGAAAAATGGAAAGGTATTGGCGATACTGTTTGCTTGCCATTGGAAAGAATTCCATACATGCACAGTAGACAGCATAAACCCAAGTACAGTGAGAGCAAGGTTTTTGCAACGAGTTTCAATCCTGCAACCAATAAATATCCACAGAGGAGGTAAACTTTGGTCATTACAGATTTCCAGAAGGAGGTTTTTACATAATGTGAAAAGTTAATTAGAAAGAAAGATGGCTTCAGGACAGAAGGATTGTTCACATTGGGTTGGACCTAAGGTGACAACATTTGCTTAAATTTATCCAATGAGCCTGGTAACATGAAATCCAGAACAAATGACTCTGCCAACTGCATTTAATTTTATTGACAGAATCAAAAACATACATGACCTCTGTACATCTCCAGCAATGGGAAAATTAATTTACAGATTAATCATCTCTCCCCTTACAAAAATTGTAAAAGCTAAATGACCCATTTTCAAGAGACATCATCATCCATCATCATCGATGTCATCATCACCAGAAGGTATCTGTCTTGTCTCTGATAATGAAAGCCGCCTGGGCGTTGCTGCTGAGCTCGACTCACCAAGTCCTTCCGAAGATAAATTTAACGCAGCAGTTCCTGATGAAGATCGTAGCAGATGCCTGCTCGGGGCATCAGCTGAAGGCGATGCAGAGATATTATAGGTGAAAATTCCCATTGGGTGGTCAAACTTGCAACTCGGGCCAAATTTGCATATGCCATAACGAGAATAGAAGACACACAAAGGTTCTCCCTGTAAGAAATGGGACACTGCCTCGTATCAGCTTGTTCAAATTCAATTAAAACTGACAAGTTTGCAGAGATAATATAACAAATACATACTTCGAACTAATGAAGAGAACATAAATATTTGCAGATCATCCCATTTTCTCCAATTACCACAAACAAATAACCTTTTCACGCATTTATCCAGTTCAGTGAAGGAAAGGATGAGAATACACAAAAATACTCTACAGACTTCACACTAACTTAAAAAATAATTAATATGAAAATCATACCATGTCCATATTTTGTGAATGATGTGATAAATCAAGAGCCAAAGGAGAAACCCTAATGCTGTCAGTCATCATAGTTTGATTAAGATAATATAACAAATACATACTTCAAACTACTCAAACTAATGACCCTTCTCAGCATCCACTGTGGTGTCTATGCAACTACTTCAAACCATTCCAACTTAGGTTGACTTCAAATTATTTTGAAACTTAAAACAACAATTTTTCGATGTCCACATTCATCATTGTATTGCCACACGCATAATTCGATAAGCATTTTGTTGTATAATATGACTAAATCCATGCATAGAAAGCTATCTGTAGTAGAATTATGAGTGCCACTTCCTAACAACAGGTCATGTCATGCTAGGAAAAAAAAAGGAGGGGATCTGAATCCAAGTAAGAGGTAATGCAAAAATAATCAAATAACAAGTCGTATGAAACCAAGCAAAATTATGGAGACTAATCTTAATCAAATTGTTGTCAAACTCAAAATCCTGAAAACTATAATGAAGAATAAATTCTGAAATAATAAAATTTACGCCTAGGAAAAACAACTAGGCAGATAGAACTCCATAGCAAGAACCCAACTCACCGGACGTAAAGGAAGGCCCATGGGACTCAAGACACAGTCAGGAGCAGGAATTAGCCTTTCGCTTGGGTGGTGGAACCGACAGACTGCGCCAAACTTACAATCTCCTGTCTTCATGTAGAATTGGCATTCAGGCTGGCCAGGTCTCTCAGGAAATATGTTTTCCCTCTGCAATGCATAAAACCCTACTGGAACAGTGCCAGAACGGTATTGAGAATATGCTCCAGGTGATCCTGCGTTTGCTAGCTCACTTTGGCGAGAAGTTCCATACGTTTGACCATTTCTCATTGCTTGCTGATGACTGTCTGAAGTAGAGATTGATCCCACTTGACCCTGAAAAATAAATATTCTATCAAGACATTGTATCAACCACGGCAGGTTCTAACAAAACAGTTGTGCACATATGCACCATGTTGCATTATTACAGAAGTTAAGAGAATGATCACCAAGGCATTAATACCGTGAAATTTCACACCAACAAAATTTCAGCATCATTTTTGCAGGGGAACAATGATCATAATGATGGAATAAATGACCTTCTACGTACATTTAACATAATCTCATATGACATGCCTTAGAACCAGCCAAAACACAGAATAAGACTATGCTGTTCTTGTTTGTTTCCTATGGAAAAAATAGATGAGCTTACACCGTATGCACTCCACCCAGGCACCGAAACTACTCCCTGAGGAAGAATTAAGGGTGCATAACTTGAAGGGCCCTGCCAGCGGGGACTAGGGATGTATGATGCCCTTGACCAATTTGTAATTCCCCCTGCATACGACTGCTGACCTGGTGTAGTTGGAGAATGGACAGTAGGGTAAACGGAGGAATCCTGTAATGAAAGCATCATATTACTCGGTTGAGGATGGTGGAATTTGCAAGTGTTTCCAAATTTGCATTGTCCTGTTCTCAAATAATAAGTGCATTCAGGCTCATTCTGCAGAATCAGGAGACAAAGCAAAAGTTTTGTAAGTTATATGAACACTAATATAAATCATAAAGCAAGTACAATTTCTATAAAGCTCAGAGGTCAGGCATTAAATATCTGCATGCAAGAACACAAAGTTTTGGAAAGTATAACCATAACATCTGAATTTATGCTGGTCTAAAAGCAGGTCTGACAATTTACTGTTTACCAAATGAGTGAAGATACAGTAATGAGCTACAAATTTATGAGCAACTACTATTGTAATCATAAATTATAAATGAATAATATTGAAAACTAACAGGTCGGAGCGGATAGCCTAAAGTATTTAAGGCAACTCTTCCAGCAATCCCAGCCTGGTCTTTAGGATGATGAAATTTGCATGTAGCGCCAAATTTGCAAGTTCCTGTCTTCAGATAGTACTGGAAAACAGAAAAAAAGACATCTTCATTATGGTGATTGTTGAATGATTAAATAAAGAAGGCATGCCAAGATAGACATTAGTGCTCCAAAGATCAAGGTTGATGTTAACACTTAACATCTCTTTTACTCATAAAGAACAAAAATACAAAATCAATAAGAAAATCTGATAAAAAATAAGCATTCATAGTGCGTGTTTGGTTCTGCGTCAAATTGATATAGAATTGATTTTCTAATGTAGAATCAGTACGTGTTTGGTTTCCAAAATCAATTAAAGGGTAAAATATTCATGTTGAATTAGAAGTAACTAATTCTTACTTCTGAGTTGGAGAATTGATTAAGCTTAAATCAATTCTCCAACGCTGAACCAAACACACCCATAGTCTAGTAGCATGAAGTAATTTCCAGATCTATAGTAACTAGAGCTCCTGTTGATATCAGTGCTTAAATCAAGAATTAGCACATGCTATTAAGAGTTTAATGGCACACTTACGTGCAAGCCATGCATATATTTCGGAATGACAAGAAGCAGATTTTCTATTTAATCCAACTTAGATTTTCAATTGTTCAACTGGTTTTTTAATATATAAATATGCATACACACATAAATAAATAAATAAATATACATATATATATATATATATAGAGAGAGAGAGAGAGAGATTTGTGTGTGTGTACGTATGTATGAATATGTATTTAGTTTGACAAAACAGTTTCGGCTTTAATTAGATAAAAGCCAAAGTAAACTGAATCTGATTACAACAATTTCCACATAATATAGGCAAAGTCATGCACACACAAGTTTATGATTCTTCCCTTTTCCCCTACATTCATTCTCCACAACTTTCAAATAACTGACAATTTTAGGCTAGCCTTACATGGTCACAAGAACCACATGAAAGTGTCAATCCAAATCCAACAATTACCCTCACAAAGATTGATACGATTTAGAGAAATTGCTAAACTCCACCCAAAAGGAGCGATTGCCAGACCACGCAAACAAATAAGCAACATACACCTTATGCATGCATTGAGAAACTAGTACGTACCTGACATTCTGGTTGTCCTATTCTTTCTGGGAACTCGCCTATCATCCTTGCAGTGGCAATAGCCTGATAGGAGATCATCAGTATTAGGTATTTATATTCACACAGTATGAAATCAAAATCAAAATAATCAACAACACAGTATGATTCAACATTATGTAGCTTCAGTAAAGTGAAACCATTAATGTGAAAAAAGAGCATGTATGCGAAAAACCAAAAAGAGAGAAAAACAATGTTGTTTCCACACCCAAAGATAGTTAGGAGTGCTGCATCAAGAAAGGAAGATACCATAGAGTGACATCCCCCCAGTGTTTAAGTGAATCTTTCTCTGCTAAAATGCTGTCATAATCCAGTACAACGAATAGAAATGCACGTGTTTTGCATAGAAACATAGTAAAAAAACTAACCAAAAACATGGGATGGACAGAAGATGTTAGAGGACAACAGCAAATAGTTTCAAGTGTGCATAGCTTTGACCAACTAGAGAGATTTTAATATTTTATTTTAACAATAGGAAGAATTGAAAACGAATCCGTCTGAGAGCAAGAGACATGTATCATCTAATTTAAACACATATATCATAAAATTACAACATAATTTGTAGAAATAAATGCATTCCAACTTGTACCAGCTTCCTGTTAGGAGGATGATTAAATCGACACGTTGCACCAAATCTACAGAGTCCAGTTCTGATGTAATATGAACAGTCTGGCTCCCCTGGACGCTCCGGATAAGCTCCAGAATCCATTGTTTCGCCACTCCTCAAATTCATCATCCACAGTGAATCTGAAACAACATCATAAACGCGTGAACAGCATGTAAGTGAAACTGAAGCCACATCATGCACACAATGGCTACAAATACCAAACCTACAATCACAAAAATAATAAAAAGTGTCGGTGCAACTACCGTTACAAAAAGCTTACATCACGATAAATAACTATAATAATCATTTTTAAAATGTTCACAAAAGTAAAAATAAAAATCAAACACCGCTTCAACAGAAATCGAATTTGATTCTCGCAGCAGTTTAAATCCAGCAAAAAATAAATAAAAAATATTGATCTGACTTGAACACGTGACATCTCCTAATTCTAACGCAAAGCATTGGAACACGAAATGCTACTTTCTTAAACCAGCGAATTCAATTTGAAAAAACGAAACGACAAAAGAGAAACAAAAAAATTAAAAGAAGAGAAAAAAAAAAAAACCTTGTCCTTGAGAGATTGGGGAATTGCGGCGTGGAATGATTCCATGAGGTTGAGGATTAGGGATGATGAGGTTGAGCTTCTTCTTCTCCATTCATAAGCCTTTCAATTCTCATTTCCCACCTTCTCCACCCCATTCCTCAAAAGAGAAACTTCTCCTCTCCACAAACCTCACCACAACTCTCATCTCTTCTTTCTCTCTCTTCTCCCACACGTGCCATCTCTTTTTCCCTTCCCTTTTATTTTTCTTTTTTTCCTTTTTTTACTTAAACCAATAAACAATTTTCATTTATTTTAATTTTTAAATGTAAATTAAAAAAAAATGTAATTATACATACTATACATAGAAAATAAGAGTGAAAAGGTTCCTCTTTCTTCTTAAGCTATGACCTCACTCACTCCTCACTCTCTCGCACACGCTTCATTTTTTTTTTTTTCTTTTTTTTTTTTTTATCAAAAAAAATTTTTTTTTTTTTTTTTTCGCTATCGCATTAATTGGTGCCGCCAACTCAAACCACAAACTCTTTCTTTCTTTCCGCCTTTCTATGGTTTTCAACTTTTGTGCAAAACGACATCAACTGCTTTTACTCTTTTTATTCCTCTTCTTTTCCTTTCTTTCTATAAATAAAAAGTTCATGGATTATTATAATACTTTGTTTGTGTCCATATTATTATAATTTAATTATAAATTTATTAAAAAGTAATTAATATTTTATTGATTGATACTTGAAACCTATTTTTATATAATGACTCGTTTCTAGTTTAATTAAGGAACTTGAATGAGATAAAACACCAAATTATTTTAAAATAAATTAAAGATGAAAGAGAAGATATGGTATTGTTAATAATACAGAAAAATATTAATAATTTTCAAGAACATATAAAATAAAAGTAAAGTAAAATATTAAAATGTGTTTTGATCTTGTTTTATTTCTACTTTAAGTAGAGTTAATAATGATGATGTGATTGTCATGATGTCATGATGGTTAGTGTGACAATTTTTACAACGTTATAACAAAAAAAGTCATAACATTTTGGTTGGGGACACGGAATGGTAACGTCATCTTTGATGATTTCTCATAAAGAAGAAAAATAAATTTAACTTTTTATAGATTAAAGTTAATTTAAGCACAAGTTAATGAAAATATTATACAAGATTGTTTTTAATATTTGCTTTAAACTTATATGTAAAATAAATTAATTTGAAAAATATTAATGTTTTTCCTAAATCAATAATAATGAATTTCATTTAGGTGACATTATCTATGCACAATCATTAGTTAGTTTTTTTTTTAACAAGAGAAAGATGATGACTAAAAATGTACTTTTTTTTTAATAAACTAGTGTAAAATTTAATATTTTTATAATCTTTAGTATTTAAAAATTGCACCTCATGGACAACTTATTAAATTTAAGTCAATTGCTCTTGACTTATATTTTAAATTGTTTAAATTTTTTAAGTTTGACCAAGTCTTCTGTCTAATTAACAAGTTATTTTGGTTTGCTAAACAAAAATAATAAAAATAAAATGTATCTTTATATTTAAATCATATTAAGAAAATTAATTTTAATTTTAGATAGACAAGTTAATATGTACATAATCTATAATACATATGTATATGTTTTAATAAATTTCTTTTTTAATATTTTAATAAAATATTTGAAACATTTTTTCCTTAATTTGAAGATGTTGATTATTAATATTATATTTGTAGCACGATGATCTGGACTTGAATACACTTACATCTCTTCATCTGGAAAATGTACTATTTATAACACTCAAAACTTAAGCCATATTTGGTTATTTGTGGGACAACTAAATTAACTTCCCAATCAAGTTCTAGTATGGGGACTTAGTTTGAAAAATTTTCAAAAACTTGATTAATTTCAATTACTTTTTTTTTTATTTATAAGCAACCATACATGTTTTGAATAAATAGTTCAATATATATATATATATATATATATATATATATATATATATATATATATATATATATATATATTTCAATTCGTCTCAATGTTTAGCTACCACATATTTTAATATATTTTCATTTAACAAGGATTATCGAAGATTAAAATTGTATAATCAAAATAAGAATTTTACATTACCTTTTTTTTTATATATAAAACAAACAATGGTGTGAAATACTTATATACTAAGTTCTTAATTGTCAAAGATATTAAACAAAGTCATGAGAATCTTTTTAATCCATTTAACTTATAACATCTCAAATTTGTAATACGATATTACCAAATACAATGTTTTAATCATTTTTTTATCAAAAAAAGTAAATATTCCATTATTTGTAACATCAATTGACTATTTAACTAAAAAGATAGAAAGAGATAAAGTTTGTGCATTTGTGTAACTTTTTCTTTTTCTATTTCTAGTGGTGAGATTTATTTAAAGCGATTATATTCCCACTTGAATGGTTTCAAATTTTTGAGATACATGAACAAGAACATGATACTGACTCGTTTAACTGAAGGTTTTTTTTTCATCTCTTATTTAAATAAAATATATTGATCGATATAAAATCCACAAATATTTTTTAATTAAAGTATTATTTGATATTCAATTTTTATTTTTGTGATGAAATGTTTGTGAGAGACAACAATTCCTCATAAAACAATAATTCTTTTCAAAAGTATGACTAAATATTTCTTATCCATTTGTAATATTTTATGTGATGAAACTATTAATGAAAAAATATTTCAACCATGGTATACCATTATTATGATGTAAATTTGCCATAAAATAGTTTCCTTAAAAGTCTACCATAAATTTAGCATCTTTCTCATTGATGTATTCCATTTTAGAATAACTTGTAAAATTAAAGTCAGTCCCAAAGTTGACATTTCTAGTAGTATCATTTTAATTTGTAATCCATGTTTAGCATTTTCTAAAATGAATCAATATATGAATGCTAAGTGTGCAACTTATAAAGTATAATAAGTAATAAAATAAAATATAGTGATAAGAGTCTAGTAATATCTAGCTTGAAAAGTGCTTGATATTAAATTTTAATATTTAAAACACAGAAGAACTCAATGATGCTTATCACTCAACATAAATTTAATGCAACTCGATTATATAAGAGTGAAGATTTTCATCCAAGGGAATAATATGTATTAGTAAAAGAATGGCACAAATATGGAAAAACATAACAAAACATTGATAAATTTAAAACAATAGAATAAGTAACTAAATTATGATATAGGATGCTTAGGATTTTGGGTTTATATATATATATATATATATATATATATATATATATATATATATATATATATATATATATATATATATATAATATATATTCTATCTATTCTTTTCTAAGAAGACCGATATCCTTGTATCTTTATTAGTTTTCATTGTTGAAAAACAAACATGTATGCATCTGAAAAAAATATTTACGAAGTATATTAGCTATTATTATTATTATTCGAGTTAAATATGATTTTATTTTTTAATTTTTAATAAAAATTGAAATTAGTTATTTTTTAAAATTTTGGTTCAATTTAGTCATTTAATTTTAAAAAATGTAGATTTAGTCTTTTTAACTAAATTTTATTAAATTTATTTAATGTTTTAAACGTCTTTCTCAATTAACATTGAAATGTCAAATAAATTTAAAAAAATTTGATTTAAATGACTAAATTCACGCATATCTAAAATTGATAGACTAAATTGGTTCAAAGTTTCGAAGAAAGAGTAATTTCAATTTCACTACAAGTTCAGGAAAAAAAAACATACTTAACCATTATTATTATTTCTTTCGATTCGAAGTCCGGTGATAGAATTAATTATCCCCAATAGAGGGTTTCCTTATCGGTTCCATGATAGGTGTCAATGTAACTGTCCCGAGTATAGTGATAAAATCACGGTCAATCAACATCATCCGAAGTATTGTCAGTTTTGAAGCATGGAATTTCATCACAATTTTGTCTTTAAAAGATGTATTGAAGGACGAAAGAAAAAAGGGTATTTAAGCGATCTTAGATATCGGCTTTTAAGTGATGTGAAACTTTTGGATACGGTAGAAACATTATTATTATTATTAAAAAAATGAGATAAAAATCCCACAATACTAAAATCAGGTTTGTTAAATAGCCTTTATGAAAGTGTTGCTTTTTTTAACTTCTTAAAAATCAATTGTAAAATTAATTCCGAGTTAGTAGTTTTTAAAAAACTGCTTTGAATAACTTGTGAAAAAGAAGTATATATGACTAACTTTGAAGACAAATTCTTTTTTTTATTGCTGCAACTAAATAAAGTGGTTTCAATTAAAGTTTAAAAATCTAAGCTTTCAAAAAGGGGTGGTAACAGAGGTGATCCAAGACTCGTTCCATCGGTTGGGTAAAACTTTGGCCTTTTTTCAGTTTTGACGCCTTTTGAAATTTGAAACCATTTACAATTTTGCACGTGTGTTTGTTTTCACCCACGTGGTCTTAGCATGCAATGGATTTGACTGCATAACTCTTCGTTGAAAACAGAAAGACTATGTTTATAAGTCTTGCAAGTGTTGCATAAATCTTCAGAATCTTCGTTTATTAATATTTTTGATTGTACATTACAAAATAACAAATCTTTAAAATATTATATCACATAAATATAATTATGTTTTTAATTAGTTTTAATTTTTACATTTTGTTGATGTTTTTTTTGTTCCTAGTTAGTTTAATCCTAAAAAGCTATCAAATAAGATAATTCTTTTCTATTTTATTAAATAAAACTAAACGTAAACTATGAATTTTTAATATCTTCCCTAGGTATTTGAGTGTGGAAGACAAGTCAACTTTAGTCCTATTTCTTTTTATTTTAATTTTTTTCTTTAACGAATCCACTTGAATCTCCCAAGATTGAAAATTTGTTTAGTTTTATTTATAGAAAAATCAATACCTAAACAAATATGTAAATATCAATGAACCATGAATAACTTAAAAAAAAAAAACGAAAATTCGGGTAAATTGTTTTTTTGTAAGCCGCCATGCATCTCATTTTCAAACTTTTCCAAGTTGATTTGGTCCACAAAGACAATCATAAGATTATAAGTATTTATATCTATTGCTACTAAATATTATTCCGCAGAATTTGAATCTGTAATAAAGTGTTTAATAAAGTAAACACATAAATATATTGATTTCATTATAAATAGAGTTAATTGTTATTGTTATTAGTGAAGGTTGAAAGAATAAGATCAGTGATTAATCAGGTTTAAGAACTATGGTGGTGGAAGTGTTGATAACAGAGGAAGAAGACGAAGTTGTGGTTGCTCCAACCAACTTTTCAATGGTGGAAGAGGGTATTTTTCGCTCCAGTTTCCCTCGATCTTCAAATTTCTCTTTTCTTGAAACTCTCAATCTTCGTTCCGTCGTGTAAGTTTAACACTGTTTCTTTTCTTTCCTCCTTCGTTAATTTTCCCATGCATCACCAAAACTCATGGGTTTCATTTCATTCTGGTGAGCGAGTGCAGATATTTGTGCCCCGAACCCTATCCACAGCAAAATCTACAGTTTCTTCAATCACAAAATATTAAGTTCTTCCACTTTGGTATCGAAGGCAAAACGGTAATTAACTTTCTATTCTCATGAATTATACATGATTGCATTACAAAACTCAAAGTCATTTTATTTTCTGTGGTAATGCTTGTTTTTGCAGGATCTTTCTGTGCCAGCAATTAAGCATTTGATCTTGGAGGCCGTCAAAGTTTTAATTGGTAATTCATTTCATAAAACTCTTATTGAACTATTTATTATCTCTTGAATCGTGATTATCATATATTTTAACTTGCTTCATTTTTTGTGGTTTCAGACGTGAGAAATCACCCAGTTCTAGTCCACTGTAATCAAGGAAAGGTATATGTATATATATAATTTTACTTGTGCTTTTGTTTGCTTTATTTGATTGATTTATGTGTGAGATTCCATGTTGGATAAAATCTGATAAATTTGAACTGCATATATTTTTTCTCGTAATTTGATCGATATTCGTTGTTTTATATATGCAGCATCGAACTGGTTGCGTTGTTGGATGCTTGAGAAAATTGCAGAGTTGGTGTTTATCTTCCGTGTTGGAGGAGTACAAGAAATTTGCTGGTGCTAAATCCAGAACAACAGATTTAAGTTTCATAGAAACGGTTGATCTCTTAAACCTGAGAAAGTGTCTTAACAGCATCATATACCAATACCTAGGACATTCTTCAAAGAAACGCAAGTTGCTGTATAGAGATGATAATTTACTCAAGTTCCACTTGACATCAGTTTAACTTTCTAATAGAGCTCTGTTAATTGATCACTAAATTTTGAACAGTGTGACATCAATTCCATGTATACTATTTCTTTTTTTCGATTTATATAATTTTATATTCAAAAAATTTACCAATGATTTATTGGCGTGTAAACTTCAACTTTAGTTCTATATTTAGTTATGAATCTAGAGTTTTCAAGAAATATTAATTAGAAAAATCTAATGTTCTGATTATATATATATCGATCCATGCAATGATCCATCTTTCTTAATTATATCAACGACCGTCATTATAAAAATGAGACATCCAACAGTAATGTGGCAGTATTAATTATTTCACCATTAAACAAATAAAAGAGTGTCTGAATTCATTGTGTTACATCATAAAATCATTGTAATTTCGTGATAACAGAGAAGAATAGAAAAACTAAATCATTAAATTTAAAACATAAAATGACGTTGAATGTTTAAACCAAATTTTCATTTAATGTAGTCTTATAGCATGCACTTTTGTCCATACTTCATGAAACACAAGTTTAACTCAAATCCGAATAACCAAAAACAAGATGGAAAAAAGTACCAGAAACACAAAAACGAAAGTACATGGAAATAGCTGCAGTGTAAAAACAAGACAGCTATGAACAGATGACGATGAAGTTGAAGAGAAGCATATTGCTCCTGTTCCAGATTCAGAAACATAGCTAGTGCCAGCTACGATCTCTGTAACGAAACACTGAAGTGGACCCATTAGCATGCATCCAATCCTGAGAAAAACCTCCAAAAGAAAAAGGCATCATGTTGAATGGAGGTGGAACATAACGAGCATAAGGCATGGTAGTGACATTATTCAAGAAAGAAGAGTAATGCATGTTATAGTTGAAACTTCCAAAAGGGTTGGGTCTGATGAACATATTGAAAAATTCAGGATTTGTGTGATTATGAAGAAGTTGAAGGGTGTGAACTCCAGGTTCCGCAAAGTTCATAGTTCCAGGTGATCCAAAATTCAATAGGGTATTGGCTGCATCAACAGCAGCAAGTTCTTCATCTTCTTCATCATCTATATATTGTTTTCTAGGGTTTGGTCGTTCATGATTGTGTCTTCCCTCATAAGTACTAATCAAGTGTTTTTGGTTGCGGGAATCACGTTCCACATGCTTCTTTACGGAACATCCAACACTTGTGCATTTGTAGTAAGCCCTAGAAAACGTTCATGGAAACTTGTTCAGTAAATTTTGATAATTTTTTTTACCATTTGAAGTGATATCTTTAATGTGATTTCTCATTTTTTTCATTTTTCTGTATCCCAAAATCACTTAAAAGATATCATTTCAAATTGTAGAAAAAATTGTCAAAATGCTTAGAAACTTATGAGTAAATGATGTATAGCAAAAGGAAGACAGAACAAATAGTAAAGAGAAAGATCACAATACCTAGGGAATAAATTTCCCTTAATAGGTTTCTGACCATACTTTCTCCAGTGATAGCCATCATCTACTGTATTATCTTTTTGTCTCTTAATCTTCACTTCCACATTTTCTCTGCGAAAAGCCTTCCCTCTCCCATTTTCACATTCCTCAATTGATCTCTTTCTCTTCCTTTAACATAATAAAAATAATAATATCAATTTTTTTTTTGGTAAATTAAAATAAAACTGTGACATGGAGATTAACAAAACCTATATGTTTCAAAGAGCAAAACCTGTTCTGAGAAGTGTCTGATCCTCCCCCGACAACACTGGATCTGTCCTCGTTATCATTGTCTGTAGGAAGAACATGTTGTGGAGTGACCTCCAAATAAGAGGAAGGTAAAGGTTCAATGGCTTCACTCCTGCCACAAACATCCTTGGAGCAAGAAATTTGATCCTCTTCATCAAATTTTGCATTAAGATCAAAGGGAAACTCCAACGTTTTCACATCATTGGAATTGGACGAATGCACTTGTTCAACAACTTTCTTAGGAGGAGCATGTAACGAATTCAACTCAGGAGCATGAGGGTGGCACATTGCCACATCACAATTATCATTATAAACCTGATAAACTCGTGTTAATTATGATAAATTCCACAGACATTTTAATGAAAATTTATAGTGTCCACTCTCTGAATACAAGAAACAAGTATATATAAATTTTGTAGGTGATATGGTAGAAAGAAATAAAATAAAATAAGTTGATATTAATTAAATTTTTAGAGTGGGAAAATATATATTTACCAATTGTTAGTTTGGATGCTTTCATAAGGATGAATTATGAGAAAAATAATAAATGCATGTTAGATAGAAATATTATTTTTACGCACTCAAAATATTTTTTATTTAACTAATCTTTTAAAAGTGACTCGTGTGATATTTAATGTAACTGTGTAACTTGTAAGTAAGAGGGAGAAAGTGGAAATAGGGGAGTTAAAAAAATGGAAGTGATCTATGGAAATAGAGTATAAATTAATACGATCGATGCACTAATATTTTTTCCATTTTATTTCTTATGCATTGTCATTTATGTTAAATATATTTATTGGGTAGGTTTATTTGATCATCTAATTCAATCCAATTAGAATGAGTTGATTTTTATTTATGATTAGATCAAATTGGATCCAAAGGAAACTAATTAATTGTTATATAAGTTGAATGGTTGATTTAGTGGAAGTGATCTTAAACCTAATCCCAAGACTCACTTTTTTATATTTATGTTATAACAAATTGTTATATATTTTTTTTTCATAAATTAATTTGTACAAACTTATTATAACTTTGTTAACTTACTTTATGTTTTGAATTGTATAGACTGTGTTAATTTTAAATTAAGTTGATACTTGGAAATTATAATTTCTAACAAAAAAAATCTTTTTAAAATTTTAATCCAGTTAATCTTGATCGATCCAGCCCAGTCAAAAGTAGATTAGAGTTAAAAACTCGACATAAAAAAATTAAGAAATTCAACCCAACTTGATATTTTTACAGTAAATTGGATATCGAATTTCTCAAAATCCTACCTAACCCACCACATAAATACCTCAAATTCATATCTCTAAATCCCTTTTTTCTTTTTTATTTATTATAGTAGTAAACTTTTAATTTATTTTTAATTTTTTTATCATACTTATTTGTTTTTACATACTTCAAGACAATTATTGATTAATGATCAATTTTAATGATAAAATATTTAATCATTATAGACTAATTTTGATACTAAATTATAAATTAAAAATGATTGATAACTAAAATAATCTCAAAATTTTATAATTAATTTTTAAAATGATAAATAAATTAGTTTTTATTATATTTAAATTTTAAATTGATTACTAACGCTAACTATTTAGATTTTAATTACCAAAATAATTAATTTTTAATTTATTTTTAATTACCAAATTAATTTTTGAATTAGTCTCTAAGCATTTTATTTTCATGAAAATAATTTTTATTTGATAATTTTCTACCCTAAATATTGTGAAAGTCTATGCAAATACATAATAATCACTAAAAGTATCTGACGTGGCTAAATATTTATAAACTAACTTAAAAACGGGTTAAAACACATTTATGTTATACTAGCGAACAACACGCATGTTCGCATTTTTTAATTTTCAAGAAATTTAAGTTAAGATTAATAACAAATATATAACTTTTAAAATAGTTGTTAAATATAAAATTAAAAAAGAAATAAGATATATAAAAAAAATTAAATAACGATTTAAGATAAAAGAGATTTCTAGAAAAATGATTAAAAGTAAATTATTTATAAAATAATTAATTTTTAAAATAACTAAGGGTAAAATAGGTATTATGAAATGTGGACACAAAAAGATAAATCCTCTTTATTATTAACTAGCATAAACACAGGCACTACCGTGCCTTTTTAAATATGTGTGATATTATATTAGTAGGTGATAATATTGTAATTTTATTAAGTTAATATATAAACTAAAATTATATTTATTAAAAGTAAAGTAAAATATATCAAAACATGTAAAAGAATAATCATTGATAAATAAAGAAGAAAAGAAGCAGAGATAGCCAATTTTATAAAAAGTTTATAAAAGTAACGGTTAATTTTTAAAAATTTAATAAATTATTATATTTAAAGGGTAAAATTGATATTTTAAAATGTGTACAAAAAAAGGAATCCCCTTTATAGATATAGATAATAGTAATAATGATGATTTAAGACGAAAGAGATTTGTAGAAAAATGATTAAAAGTAAATTATTTATAAAATAATTAATTTTTAAAATAACTAAGGGTAAAACGGGTATTATGAAATGTGGACACAAAAAGAGGAAT
>Ga0214545_1005450_pt1 | contig 22958 bp, 13 predicted proteins | sample CNSS4metaG_FD_160064 | JGI IMG/M metagenome (GOLD analysis project Ga0214545, IMG submission 160064) | Root nodule microbial communities from cowpea collected in UCLA plant growth center, Los Angeles, California, USA - CNSS4 | ecosystem: Host-associated > Plants > Roots > Nodule | place: USA...
AAAAAAAAAAAAAAAATATTAAAAAAAAAAAAAAAAAAAAAAAAAAAAAGACCAAAATCATAGATAAAAAAAGTGGGTTTAGTGGGTCCAGTCCAACAATAGACTTTCAGCAGATTCAGCCAAAAATCCATAGTCATCAGAGCAAAACAAAAGGCTATAAAAGATTAAACTGCTTATAAGATAAACCAAACATTTACCTTAATTTATCTTGAGACTCAGGCAATTAGGCAATTAATCTCATGAAAGTCTCTTCGAATCTACTTTGATCACCCAAATCTACACAAGCACATTTTAATCAGAAACACAGAATAACAAACCTAGAAACAGAGATTGCGAACTAGAAAGCATTTAACTCTAGGTCGGCTAGGTACAACACTGTTTTGCAGGTGTCAATTTCTTCACTTTCATTCAAATATATATCAATTAAACTCAACTCTCAATTTATTCTCTCAATTAGGAAAGGAAATAAATCCACCCAATTGCTCTAAAATGGAAATAAAAGTATGTCACAACCAAACAAATCAGAACAGGAAAGAACATCTGCATAAAGAGTGAAATTAATAAAAGAAAAAGAAAAAAAAAATGCTGAATTAATGCAATGGTGAAGGGATAAAAGATGAAGGATGAAAATTTTTTCCCCTACAAACCATATAAGGTAATTCGAAGCAGAGTCCAATAATAGTTAATGAGGATAAGCTAAATTATCAAGCAGGATTATAGAAGATTTATTGTACAATTTTGCATAATGCACTACAATTTTTTGTGTGTTATTACCAATGGCAGCGTCTTTTCATTCACATACATTCCTTCTTGAGCAAATAACAGCAGAGTCAAGAACACGGGACAGAACATGCATTTACCTTAATAGTATCAAACTGATCCAAGGAACACAAGGATAACACACGGAAAACAGAGAGAGAAGAAGAAAATCAAAGCAGGTTTCAAAAACTAATGTCCCCGCAATCTTCTGAGGAAGCTAATGAAATGGAAACAAAGGGTCTTATCTTGAAGAAGATAATTCAAAGGAAAAGAGAACAAGTCAATGAAATCTCAAATAGTCGTTTTACCTTCTTCTTCGCTATCTCAACAACCAACAAGACCTTTGGATATGTACTGAAATAACTGGAGCGAGAATATACAGGTGTGAACTTGAATTGTGAAAGGAAGTTGCAAAGAATGAAAAGAATTGTGGTCAGTGAAAAGATTGTTTCTTTCCAGTTTCTAGATAAATATGAAATATGGGATAAGTGTGTTAGGTTCGAAGCTGGTGAGATTTTGTAGGAGTTTTACGGATTCTAACATCTAAACCGACCCCAAAAAGAAAATATAATTAATAATGAAAATAGGTCTTAATTAGGCTATGGTTAAAAAAAATATATATGTTGGGAATTTTGTATCCCAGGTTCCGTTTGGTTCGGGTGCCTCTGTTTTTTGTCAACTTGGAAAGTGTTTGTTCAACAAAGGATGCTGTCGGAAAGAAACAACGGATTACAGAGTCAGAAAATAGAAGCAAAATAGTTGGACACAAATTTTTTTAATTTTTTATTATTATTATTATGGAGAGAGAAAGAAACACCACAGTTGATATATTTCAATCTAGGTGGTCTTACGCTGGCACTGTGATCCATCCAGTTCTTCCTCATTTTCCTTCTTCCCAAATTGCCCTTGTAATAAATTCGTGTGCAAGCTGTTAATTTTTCATTATTTGAAACTTTTAATAAATATATTATGTGTACTCTTTACATATTTTTTTATATTAAATTATGACGTAAATATTTTATACCCACAAATATTCTATCATAATTATGTCTTTTAATTGATTTGGTGCATCAATAGGGTTCTTGTAACTGTTGCCTATGCTAAAATGTTAATTAATGTTGTTTATCATGGTATCTGAATATTTAGCTTATAATGTAAAATCATCAGTAATAACCATTAGTTGGTAATTTTCGGATTATGATTGTGTGATTTAATGTATACATGTATAAAATTAAGTAGATAATTATTTGAATTTAATTATTTGATTCGTACTCAATTATATCTTAAAACTGATTAATTTAAAGAATAATGTTAGATTCTATTGTCCTGAAAATATAATTTTCAAACAAATAATTTACTTTTAGATAGTTCTTATTGTGTTTGATTATATTGTAAAAAGTATTTTCTTAAATAAGAATTTATTTTAACTCATTTGAAGATGATATAAAATATCTTTTATTTATCTCATTTGAAAATGTTTTTTATTATGTTTATGGGTATTGCATACAATATAACAAGATAAATTTGTCTTTCTCATTGGAAATATTTTTTATAATTTTTTTTATGTAATCTATTTGTCAAACACACTTCCCTAATCACAATTTTACAACTAAAATGAAATAAGTGTAAACAAGAAAAGAAGTGGGATATATTTTATTCTTAATAATTTTATATTTTATTTTCTATTTAAATATATTTTAAATCAGTTATTTTTATTATTATAACATTTAAAAATATAAATATTAATAAAATATCTACAACCTAATCTATTGTGTTTTTGGGACAATAGATTAGTATCAAGATACACTTAATTATATGAACCTTTTCATAAATGTTCACTATATTTTTTTTTCAGAATTATATTTTTTTTTGTAAATTAACAGAAACTAAGAAGAATGGAGAAATTATCCAAATCATTTTCTTATAAAATAAATTTACTCTTATACTACATCTGGTTGTGTTAAAGAAATATTTTACATATAACTTCAAAAGTAAAACAAAGTTGCCCAAACTTGAGAAATATACCTAAATACTTTACAAATCTTCGTATTTTTTTATCTGATAATTAGAAATAAATCACTTCATGAATAATTAAAAACATTATTGAAATGAATATAAAATAAATATTTTATATTCATTTCAATACTTCATATATCAATTAATGATATAAAAAGTTAATGAACTCAATTTTAACTTCAGTAATAATGTTTGGACAACTACTCCACAGCTAGCAATTCTTGACTGATGATAGCAGATTTGTGTGGACCTATGTATCTTTGACTTTCCAGTACTAAACTCCTGTATTATTACTTTTGTGTTTCGTAATATGAATCTTTTTCACGTGCATTATCAAAACAGTAATATTGTCTTATTATCTTTCTCAATTGAATTCACCTTTCATCAATATTTTAAACTTTTTTAAGTATTAAAATAGGATATTATATATATATATATATATATATATATAATTATATGATTAAATTTTTATTTAAATAATTTTTAAGTGGGAAAGTAAAAAAATATTTAAAATGATATTCTCCTATACTTTTGAGATACTTTTTTATTGAAACATTACTTTTTCTTTTTTTTTTCATGTGAAATTATACATTAATAATTACTTTTTTATATGAAGCCATTTTATTCATTTTCTTACAGTATTTTTCTTTTATATATATATAAAATATTTTTAAAATTGTATTTTCGAAATACAGTTTCTCCTTTATGTCATATTTGATGAAAGCACTATAAGTTGCTTCCTAATAAATAGTTAAACAATTTTTGAATCAAATTGGTCATACTAAGTATTGGCATACTATAACATCACAGTATATATCAATTAATTAATTAATTATATAAAAAATTACATTTGAACTCCTAATCAAGTTAAATAATACTCCTTCACTAACAATTTTGTTCAATTTTATTCTACCAAAATCAATATCAAGGCACTAGAACCAACATAAAACAAAAGGACCAACAACAATGAGCTGAAACTAATTCTGAAATATGCAATTAGTAAGATTTAACACTAAAAATGTCTGACTAAATCAAACATGGACCAAAATACTGACAAATATTTGACATTGAGTGATTCTCTTACTAATTTAAACTAAGTTTATTCACAACCAAGTACTCGAACCTCAAAGTATAAGTGAATTTGCTTTGAAAACCAAATAATGGAACCTAAAGTATAAATGAATGAATGTTATATTCAAAGTGGTTTCTCACTCCCAATTTATATATTCAACAGTGAATGAAACTCAAAGCGAAGTAATGATCCAGTATAAGTTTGAGATGAAAATTGAATTAAGGCACAAATAAGAATTGGTACAAAAAAAAATTAAAAGATAGAGAAGATATGATATTTTATTTTTATTATATTTGTGTAATTTACTCTCAAATTTATAAAAAAGGACAACCTTCTTAAAAATTATAAATTCCGATAAGTTGTCATCGTGACATGATTTATGCATTAGTGTATTTAAACTAAAGTTGTATCATATTTGTACGACTTCACTCTTTTAATTAAAAAATCATGTCAATTTTACTTATTTGAAATGAAGTCGTGCCAATTTGACAATGACTTACCCAAATTTATAATTTTTTTTAAAGTTGTCCTTTTTGGTAAATTTAAAAGTAAATTCTACTTGTATAGTAAAAAAAATCAAGATATGGGAGTCACACCACTTAAGTAAACTAGTTGAAAGATTGAGCCATCACTTAAACTATTAAGACTTCAAGGTAAAATTCTAAAAGATAGTAACAAACTCCTAAAAGGGCTCACAAGTTTTTCACAAAATTCTTGTGAATTTTAATTTATTCAAAGTTTCCAAACAATGGTATAAGGAAGCTATTTGTAACTAAGGAACTCCTCTATGTGTTTTCAAATTTATAAAATTCTTCTACAAATTGCCAAGTTTGGAGTGTCAAAGGTCATGCTTTTCTTGTTCCTTGTGTATCTATTTCCCTCTATTAAGTATGATGAAAATATGCATCTTGTAAAGTCTCACATCTCCTAGGATAAACAAAAGAGTGGATATTAGTGACTATATAATGGACTCTAAGTCCATGGTGTTTCTTGCCTCATTCAAACCCACTTTAAGCTTGTATATGACTTTTCTTATACTCTTATTGTAGAGTGTTATGAGGTTTGAGTTTAATTCTTGTTTTGGAGAGTATGAGTGTACTTGGGATCAAAGGACATGAGAGTGTAGTCTATATGTTGTAAAATGTTCATATAGTGCTATTCTCTAGTTGTCATTAGACAACGATCGTGGTTTTTCTTCGGTTTTGGGGTTTCCACGTTATATTCTTGTATTCTTTGTCTTTATATTATTTATTTGTTAATAGAGTGATTCTTGGGGGTAAAGACATTAATGTTCTTAATTAATAATGCATTTTTCCCAACAAGTGGTATCAAGAGCTATGGTTTGGTAGGATTTTTTTCTTAGTAGGCTCTGTGGTTGCAGCTTACTTTGATCTTTCACATAAAAAAATATTAATTCCTTGGTATTAGAGAATTATCTTTGTTTGCTAAAGTTGTAATGAGGAATTTGATGGAAGGATCACTATCAACGTTGTGTTGGCATAATGAATCTGCAACTAGGTTCATGGAGATGCAAGGACTGTGAGTCACTTTGATTTGTAGTGGAGTTTGCATTTTTTGGAGAGTGTACTCATGGATCTACAGAGGAGGTCGTTGTTGGTGCTCGCATGGCTTAATGAGTGGTGCACGATGGATATCTGATCTATATGAGTCGCGGTTTGCGACAAGTGCGTGAAGAAATACTTTGTGGTTTACATATCTTGTTCGTGCGATGTGGCTTGCAGATCTGGCTACCATGGAGTGCGTTGGGAGGGAGGTATGGTGGTTGTTGTTGTGGTGCAATGGCTCATGCGCGATGCGGTGGAGGTCTGATGTAGCGGTGATGCTGCGTTATTTGCAAGTGCTATGTGATGGTGCTCTAGTAGTGCGATGGCGACTGATTTGCGGTGAAGGTTGTTTGTGCAAGGTCTTTAATACTGTTCCTATGGTGGCTATGCGGTGAAGAATGTTAGTTGTGTTTTTTTTCATTTATGGACTTATTATATAGAATGATAATTTTATCTTTCTCTTATAAAATCATTTTTTTCTCTTATTATATATAAGTATAATTTCACTTTTTCACATATTTATAGAATGATGATTTTGTTCTTTTACCTTATTTCCAAATATAATTTTACCTTTATAAATAGATGTATAGAATCTAATTGTGTTTTTTTTATTTGAAACTAGTTTTTATTTCATATTCTTTCTCTTCCTCATTGATTGCACATGTAACTTTTATCCTTTCACCTCAAACCAATATTTTTTGTGTGTGTTCTCAAATATTATTCATATCTTCTACCACATTTCACTGTGTTGAAGAAACATATACGTATAGGTTCTTTTCTTTCTTAAATAGTACTTTTTATCATTCTCAAGAAATCATTTACCTAAATACTTTACAACTTTATAAGAAAATTTCATAAAAAATATGCTTTGACTTTATAAATAATTAAAAAGATTTACTGACACTATATTATAAAATTACTCCATATATCAATTGATTAATTAATTATATTAAAATTAAACAGTTTCATATCCACTTCTCCTCACGTACTTTACACACATAGTTATATCATTGTAAAAAAAAACCCAAGAGATGAAAAAAATACTAGGTTTGTGCACAAAATTAAGTTATATTTATAATTTATTGGCAAAAGTATTGTTTAGTTTTGTTTAAATTTGATTTTTTTTGTTTTGTTTTAAATATACATTTCTGTAAAAGAAAATTACTTTCCAGCGGTATAAAAGATTCTTTGCAAATAAAAATAACTGCAGAGAATTTGGATGCCACCTAGGATTGTTGTATTTGCAATTTCAAGATCTGTGCCCCAAGATAAAAATACAAGTAATGTTTGTAAACTATTATAACACATTCTATAATTAGTTCAAACGTGGACATTTTTTCTTTACGCATATTGGGCTTAAATCTTATATTTAAAGAATGTGATATTTTTTTAAGACTAACATATGTAATATTGTACTAAGGAAGAAATTGTAAGGATTAGACTTTTATTTCTTTTATATTGATTAAAGTAGAACAACTCAAAACGTTATATGCATAATATATGATAAATTCCTTAATTTTATGACGATTCTATTAACAACATTTCAACAGCGCTAGTTAAAAAATTAATAACCAAAAACATTATTAAAAACCACCATAAAATGTATTAGTAATATTAAGTATTATTATATCTTTGATAAATTTATTGTACTATAATATTATAATTATTGCATTGCCCTCATTTTATACAAACTGGACTCATAAAACATAGAATTCTGCAATTTTTATTATGTTAATCATTTACAAGGAGATGATTTAACATTTTTGTTTGCAAAATGGGTAAGACAGACATTTCATACGTTGTTTATGAACAGAAGAGGATAAACAGAAATGTTCAGAAACGGGTTGATAACGCTGTTGGGGTAGATATATACGCGGTGTGAAAGAAAGTAATAAAGATCAGAATAAACAATAAATTTGGGAAAAGTGATTCTTCGCGTTTAATTACAATTGACTTTGAATTTTCGTTTATACATTCGTTTTAATATAAATAAAATAAATGAAAATAATTGACCGTGTCAAACTCCTCGTTTCCGAATTATTGAGAACACGTCTAAATTTAAAAATTGAAGTGATGTGTGTGTTCCTTGGTTGTGGATAAACATAGACTTGTCCCACAAAGTCATTTCAATAATATAATACAAAAATACATGACTTGGGTTCCACAAGCTAAATAGGTTGTTAGAATGTTCCTTTGGTTTATCTACTCACCTCTCTTTTGAATACAAAATAGTTATAAAATTGAAAGAGAGCTTGAGGAAAAAGAAAAACATTATATTAAATACATTCCTTATATATATACATATCCTCTTGAAGGTTATGGAATTTAGGAGTGTACTACACTCCAAACCTTGAATATTAATCAAAAATAGTTGTAAAAGAAAACCCAAATCATTTAATACAAGAGAAAACTTTTTTTTTCAAAAATTGCAACAACTAAAGTTAAATTGTTGATGAAGAATTTAACAAATATACATGTTTCATAAGATTTTATGTATATCTTTAAATTTATTATTTTTCCACTAAAAAAAATCTAAATAATAACTAATTTTAGTGAGTAATAGTCATTCTAATGACTAATTTAGATATCAATTTATAATCTATAAATCATTGGTAATTATAATAGAATAAAAAAATTATAATTAGTTTCTAAATTGATACCTAAATAGTTTTTATTATGAATTATTATTTAAATTGCTTACTAGCTACCACAGTTTTTTATACCAAAGAAATTAATATATAAATTGATCTTTAATTATAAAATTGGTCTCTAAATTAGTTTCTAAACATATTATTGATAGTAAAATTGGCCAATATTTAAGAATTTTATTATATGAATAAAAAATTATTGACAATTACAATAGTTTCTATTATGAATAAAAATTACAATTGGTTTTTAAATTAGTAATTAAATAGTTTTTATTATAAATTGGTATCTAAATTAGTCACTAACTATTAAGATTTTTGTTATAAAAAAAATTGATCTCTAAATTAAACTTTAAAAAATAATTTAATATTTAAATTGGTTTCTAAACGTATTTTTGTCCAGTAAAATTAGTTATTATTTGATTTTTTTATAGTGTCTTAATTCCTTTTTCTAAATTAATTATTCAAAACAAAATAGTTAAAATATTAAGAAAATTTAAATCAAAGTACTCCAAATTTGAAGTATTTAAAGTCCTTTATTATTTAAATTCTGTTTTCATGAATCAATTGATTTTTATAAATGTCAAATTTATACTTAGAATAAAATAATTTAATTTTACGAAAGAAAATATTTTAAATATAAAATAAAAAAATTAAATATTTAATATCTTTTCTAAATGTTACTATTTTTTTTTATTTTTTTAATAATTTAAAACTAATACTAGATAATATTTAGTAATTTGAAATATAAATATTGTTACTTTTACGTTAATATTTAATAAAGAGAGAGGAAATAAAGAAGAAAGAAAGAAGGAAAAAGAAAACATACGAGATAAAGAGATGAGGAAACCATATCACAAGAGACATTGAAGTGAGACAAAAAAAATGCGAGAAGGAGAAAATAGAAAAAAAATATTAAAGTATAATTTTCTAAAAGTTTTTACAATTTTTATATTTGGAGTTTTATAATTTAAACGATAAAATATTTTTATAAATTTCAAGAATTGTAATTTGAAATTAAATGTTTTATCTTAACAATATATTTCTCTACAAACATATTTTAATTTTTGTATAAAATGTTAAATGTTGTAACGTTGTTTCCCTCCACAAAAATTAATTTTTATATAAATATTATACTAATTTTTTTATTTATTTAATTTTTATTTTAATATATATATATATAAATTTTTTAATCATACAAGTATTTTATTTTTAAATCTTTAATAAATTAATTAATATTTTTATTTAAATAAATGAAAATATATTTTTAGAATTACTATATTATTAATTTATATTTTTCTATAAGATTAAAGTGATTTTTTAAATGAAATAAAATAATATCTTTAAAGTTGATAAATAAAAAGCAAATATTAATAAAAATATTGATATAATATTTATACAAATAATAAATTTGATCCAAAAGATAACATTGTTATTTTTATAAAATTGAACTAAATTGAATCTGAAAAATAAATACAATTTAACGACGCTTAATATTGTTAAAATCACATGATATGTTTCAGATACTCGACAAAAAATATTGAAAAAGAAATCACAAACTAACACGTAAAGTATTTTTTAACATTGTTAGTATATTATAAACAAAAATAATTTAATTAAATAAAATTTCAAAAATTCAAACTTAATTAAGAAAATAAATAAATAAACTTACTTAAATCTTTTTAATCAAAATTAAAACCAAACTAGTTGACCCCAATATATTTAGAACTACTCTCACCATTTATTCTCGACATTTCATTTTCTCCATTTTAGACTACCTTATCTCACGTCTATCTCAATTATCTAACACATTTTCTCTTAATATCACTTCTAGGAACTAAGGTCGTAGAAAATGGAGGTAGAGAAATTCTCATCAGCTTCTCCACCGTGGTTGCGAAATAAAAGCACTAGCCTATCAATTCCTCTTTTAACATTGTCACTAAAGATGACATTTACTTTGTTTTATTCCCGAGGATTAATTATATATATATATATATATATATATATATATATATATATATTATATATTGATTAAACATTATTTTAGTTCATATAAACATGTTAAATTGCTTTTCAACTAAATTTAAAATATTAAGTCTTTGATATTCACTATTATTTCTTTTCTTAATTTGTAATCTTGATTGCATTAATTAAAGTGATATCGTGTTTAAAGAAGGTTTATATTTGCACTTTTACAGGTTGAATTTAACAAGGAAGTGAATTAAACTCTCATAAACTTTTACAAATACGTATAATAAAATCTTACTAAATCTAAATCTTATTTCAAAATTTTGTTGCTTTAAATTAATGTACGAAATTAAGAATGTGATATATCAAAATTTCTTTTTTTTAGCTTATTACAAAAAAATATATTACATAAATAAAGATACATTTACCAAAATTAACTTTACAAAAAATTATCATAATTATAATATTTTATTATGATAATTTTTCTATTATCATAATTTTAATATATTTAAATTATCTTATTTATTATAATTATTTGGCAAATTTTTTATTCTCAATTAATTTATAAATATTAAATTATTTATATTTATTAAATTTATATTCACACGAATTTGTCAAATTTTACACTGTTTGAGAAAACTCTTATCACTTGAGCAATACTAACTCTAGAAGAGAAAAAAAAAAAAAAAAAAAAAAGAAATGATACAACATCTCTAACTTGAGCAAACAAAACTCCATTGGAGAGAAAAACAACTTGACTCTTCCTTGCTCAAGCATTACACCCTCATTTGAGTGGTGTGACTTACTACAAAAGCCTCCAAGTTTCAAAATATATCCCAAAATTATGAGTCTTCATCTCTTGAGAAATCACATTTTACTTAAGCAATAAGAGTTCCAAAAGAGAGAAGATTGTTATTTGAACGAAGGGTATTGTTGTTTGAGCGACTATTCCAAAATTAACAGTAATGAATAGTGATCGTCACATATCATTTCGTGGTTTTTTAAATTTTATTATTTTTTTTTTAAAAATGTCCTTATATCAACTCAGCAGCATGTCATGTGTTAGAGTCAATGTTTTATATTCAATATAGTCCATATATTTATTGTTTTTGTTCAATTTAGTCCTAATACTTTTTTAAAATGGAGCAATTTTGTTCTTCTCTAAATTGAAATCAAATTTAATTTTTAAATAAATGTTATAATGATGTTTTTATTAAAATTCACATTTTTATTAAATATTTCAGTTTAGGGTTACAATTAATTTAAAATTAGAACAAAAATTTTAAAGATGAAGACTAATAACCTTTCAAAATTTTAGATCAACCGTGTTAATTCTCATTCTAAAATAAATAAAAAAATTACAAAAATTACACGTGATAATCATGATTCATTACTTTATTTAAATGACTTTAGTAAAAATGACAAAATTAAACAAAATTGATGAAAATTGAATCTGATTAAATAGAAAAAAGTATTATAACTAAATTGATAAAACCAAATATATATATTTTAACATATGTATTAATAAAATACACCCTCACACCGTGCCTCACAATCCATTTTCATAAGTTTACCGTGTGGAAATTTATTCCTTTAACCATCAAATGAAATTAATTTTGTTAACACTGAAATTGTCCCATAATCATGCGAATTCTTTTATTTATTTTATCTGTCATATTTGAAGTCGTTCCATTATTTTACGACTTTGCTTTGTTCAAAATTAATTTTAATTAAAATTGTGTGAATATACGTCAACTTCAAAATATACCATAAAATTTTATCGTTTTGGCATGATTTTGTCATATTAGATTTACACGACTTTTTTTTTTTTTATGAAGTCGTTCCACAAATTGTTTGAGATGAAATTATTTTTAAAATTTACCGCATTTTTATAATTTGCAAATAATAATAGTAAAAAAACCTCTAACTTCACAATTATATTTTGTATTGGGTAGTCTTTTCAATGAATCTTAATATGTTAAAAAAGTAAGAGATATCTTCAGCAATAAAATATGAATTTATCCAAGAATAACTCAGCAGCAGCTACATCATACAAGTTATGCTTAGAAAACTATAAATCCAAATCACCAAATTAAGAACTGTGTCAAACCACGCGTTTGACTCTTTTCAACATCTTATTTACTAACATCTACAGATATCATTGCCTCGTCAGCTGATGTCTCATCAATATTCAACATACTAGTAAATAAAAGTATTTTTATATATCTTCTAATTTTTCAAAGAAGTAATTAATACTTTTGATTATTTGGAATGTTAAATACTTATATTTTTATTTTCTAGGCTGTCAATATGGAAAAATTCATTTGTAAGAATACACAGTAAAAAACTGAAACAAAAATCATATATATATATATATATATATATATATATATATATATATATATATATTATTTTTATATTTGTGTTTGTTTATTTTTTAATTTTTTTTTTTATTATATATACTTTTATTTAATAAATAATAAATATAAAAAAATATATTTGTAAAAAAAAACAAAAAAAAACTGAAAAAAAAAATATATATATATATATATATATATATATATATATATATATATATATATGCTACTTTTATATTTGCGTTTGCTTATTTTGAACTTTTCTTATTTATAATAAATACTTTATTGTAAGAAAAAGTTTAGTATTTGATTAACTTGGATTTGACACGCATTTATGGAATTTATAAATAAATTTAAGGAATTGAAAATAAAAAAAGAAAAGAAAGAAAAAAATAGGATGAGTTTAGTGGGAAAGAGGGGATGGATGAGTATGACATTTTTTCATACATTTTACTATCAATTTTTTTTTTTCATTTTATTATATTGTAATATTTCTATTATGATGAAGGGTATACTAAAAGTTTTGGTCAATGAACATCCTTTTATTACTAGATTTTATGCAACCATGTCATCTTAACTTATTCTTGAGAGGTCATCCTTCTATAAAATGTATACAATAAAAACAAATAATAAAATAGGTAATTAAAATCTTAAATAATAAAATTTTCAAAATTAACAATAAATAATAATAATAATAATAATAATTAAGTGATGATATTTTCTATTATCCAAATATTTTGAATAAATTCTTTAAGAATATATATCACATACTTTCGTATAATGGTACCTGAATATTTTATTTTGACATTGATTTGTGGATTTAGTTTGGTCTGTGGGAAATGTCGTATAATGGGGAGAGTCTTTCAAAAACATATGCTGTCCTTATCCGTTAAAACGTAGTCATACATCGAAACTTCCACTCTTATCATTTTTCCTTTCATTTGACCTAAACACTGAACCAAAACTAAAACCACAAACTTAGGTTTTCATTGTCTTGTTGTTTTTCTTTTCATTTCCTTCATCAATCTTTCTCTTCGTCTTTATCTCTTTCCTCTCCAATAACTTTGGTCACTGCTTCTTGAAGTGCAACAGCTATATAACTAAATTTATTTAAATTGGTATTACCCATTTCTTCTTCAAACAATATTCCAAACTATTAATTTTATTTACTTACATAATTATACATAATTTTTAAGTATTATTTTATTTATTTAAAATAAATCATGTTTTATTTTATTTCTTAATCAAAGAAAATGCACAGCTAAGTAAATTATTATCCCAATTCTTAATAAATGTTAAAAAATATTAAAAAATAATAATTATCAAATAAAAATTAACATGAAATTAGAATTTATTTAAGCAAGATATACTGATTAAAATATGAACATATATGTATAATAATGAATGTATTTTTACAAGTAATAATAATGTCAAATTAATTCATATATGACTGTTATATTATTTAGGTACTTGTGTTGAAGGTTAACAAAATTTAAAGTTAATTTAATAGTTTAAGTTTGAACCATTGACTTATAAATTATTTTTAAAACAAATTAAAATAAATTGGAATTTGGCAAACTAATTAAAATATTTTCTAGACTAAATAAAGTGAGGATAATTTATTTTGAAATAATTGTTTTATACTAAGAAGAGACATTTTAGAAAAATGATAAAATATGGTCAGATTATACTCACACTAACCTAGTAAAATGAGAATAAAGATGATAATACATCCTTAAGAATTTTTCAAAGTATTATTTTATCTCAATGAATCTGTGCAAAAAAGTTAATTCAGTATTCCTTATGTTGTCATCTTTGATCATGAAAACAACCAAAATAAACAAAAATAATACGAAACAGGCCTAACTTTTTTTATTTTATGTTTAATTCACCACGTATTTTCTTATTTTGGGTCTCATCTGACCCAACAATAACTTACGTGTTTGGGCCAATGTCTCTTACAGATAAGGTTAATGGTTTTCTAAATCTGTATTTATAATTTCTTCTGGCGTATGCTTTTACAGTATATTAAGAAAAATAATCTTATAAAATTTTAAAATTTTAAATTTATTAAGAAAGCTTGCTAATTACATATTTAATCATATGAAATATTTAAATTTAAAAAATACAATTCAAAATAAATTACAAAACTTTAAAAATACATATTTCAAAAGCATTACAAAAAAATATTTAGAAAAAGAATTTCAAAATATGTAACTTAAAATTGAATTTTAAACATGTTAAATCAACCATTTCAGCACACACAAAAACACAAACATTAAAATATAAGAAATGTTTCCTTTGAAAATATAAAATTTAAAAGTATTATAAAGTGCTTTATACGGAAGCCTTAAAACAAAATTTCTCCATTGAATTCTTTCACTTGTCTATAAAGCTTTATAGGAAAGGACGATGTTTATGAATTTATTTTGAAAAATTTATCCAAGAAAACATAGGATTTATCAGGAATTATCTTCTTAAAAAGTATATTTTATTTATCATGATAACAAATATTGTGATAATTTTTTTCTCTTAAGAAAATTAGGTTTTGTTTTCTTATGCTTATATAATAATCATTTTATATTATATAAAATATAAATTAATATTAGAGTTTACACTTGTGTTAATATAATATTTTCTTTAATTTTCTAAAAGTTATAATTGTATGCCAATATAAAAGATCATTACATAGCTCATTACAAAGAAAGATTATATTTTATAATTTATACAAGATAAATGAACTCTTTTAGGTTCTTTTTGAACACGAACAATGTTCTTCGTTATAATTATAAAGACTACAGATATCTTGAAAACTATAATTTGATTTTGTTACAAGATTTTTGTCAACTTTCATTGTTCTAATAGATGTTCTATATATTAAAATTTAGAAGAAGAAAGTCATTGGACATCTCCATTATAGTCATTGTATGAATCTTCATCCAATACTACTTGTTCTTGCATATGATGTAACAATCCAATTTTAGCATTTTACCAATACTAATAAGAAATCATTTACATAATTATATTATGCCATGAGCACAACCAAAAAACATAAGATGATGTACAATCATCCCACTACTAATAAAATTTCAAAAGTACTTAAAGAAGAAAAGTAGTTGAGATCAAGACTAATACATCATAATATAAGCTCTGTCTATTCAAAACTAGTTATCGGTCATAGTTTCTCTTCCAAACCAGCCCCACAACTACTCTTTTGCCACACCTACATCATTATTTGCTCACATGAATTATCATGATCATGGCAGGAAGACAACAATATCATTCATAAAATACACAAAGTAAGCTAGAGATGATTTAAAGCTTATAAGTTTTAAATAAAAAAATATAACAAAGCTATAAATTCATAAATTTGGTTATTCCAAAACTATCTATCATTCATATTCATGTTATCAAACTTTTACAAATCATTCAACATATATCATTACTGACATGACCTTTGGACGACTAATGCATTGACTAGCACCCTGAGCTTTTGCATTTGTCATTGCTCAATCACTCTTGCTTCACAAGAGCTATAACTATAACATGTTTGGGCTTCTCCCGATCCATGGAGTATGACATGGTGAGTTTTATGTCTATCGAGTTCGACTTTTGCTGACACTCTAGACAAGAACCTCCTTTGACTCTCACCTTTAACACTTTTCCTCTATTTGATTTCAAGGATTAGTAGAGTCAAGATAATCTTATTTCAGTCCCTATCGTCAATACATCTCACACAAATCATAAACCACAAACCAATATAATAGTATTTTACATTGGGAATAATTAACTTCATAACTCTTACATACAATCATATGTAGTAAAATTTCGCAGTTTGCTCAATTGGCCCCTTCTAGTACCTGTCACTTTATTATAAATTATTAATTTACATAAAACTATGCATTTAAATTGTACCATTAGGGGATAATTGCTCAAACCTCAATATCTTTAAACAATTTCTCACTAAAATAACTAAATTCAACAAATCAAACAACCACAAACAAAAAATTCTCAATTTTACATATTTAACACAACTAACTTCATCAATTGTAGTTACAAATTCATAAACAGTAATGTCTAACCAGAACTATTTGCTTAAACTATTATACAATGCCAAATCAAACTAACTTCCCTTACCTCTATTTTAGCTCTTAACAACAAAACCTTGACCTTTACATCCTACGTTCCTTGTTCTTTTAACAGTTCTAAAGACACAAATAAAAGTTTTAATTTAATGATCTGAACACGCCTTTGAATTTATAAAGGATTAATACTTTTAAGGAATTTGTTACAAACACATGCAACACTTTTAGCGTCACATGATGGCCAAACACATATTATCTCTAGAAATAGAGCAAAAATATAACATACTATATAATTGAAATTGCTAGGTTGGAATGATTGCCCTTGCTGCTAGGATCACAGAGACGTGTGTCAACACCCAATTTTGTTCGAGTTATAATGTATTTTACCTTTTTTCTCATAATCTTATTTTACTTTTATTTTGTTTTTTTTTCTTTTCATCTTATTTTACTTTTATGTTATTTTTTATTTTTATTTTTATTCTATTTTTATTTTATTTTTATTATTTTATTTTATATTTTTATTTTGTTTTATTTTATTTTATTTTCGTTTTAATCTTATTTTATTTTATTTACAATTTTCTTTCTTTTCCTTTTTACTTTTTATTATTTAAGAAAAAAAATGAAATGAAAAAAAGAGAGAAGACCAAGAGATTAACGTAAGGTCTCTAATAGTTATGGGTGGTAGCTAGCTGGCCATGGTCATGATGGCTGAACAAGGAAAGAGCAAGAAGCAACATCTGCTTTCAGCCTTATCTCACGTCTCGAGGTAGGAAATGAACAGAGCAGACACAACAAATATCATAAAGATCCCTTCATTCAAAGAGACCTTCACCGTCTTCACTCAGGGGGGCTTCTTCTCATTCTGTTCTCTGCAAGATGAAAAAGAACACCTTCACTCATTCTATTCACTCAACAGATTCACCTCCTCCCGATCCCTCCATTATCACTTTCATTTTGAACCTGCACAAAACCAACATAACAGATTCATACCATCATCCTTCACCCTCCATTCCCTTCACCATCATCTTCACTATCATCCACCACCCACGCAAAATAAAAACAGAGACCAAATCACAAACTTGAGGCTAACTCGCTCAAATACGAACGGGTCGCGGGGCATCCACGACCTTCTCCACCATTCTTCATTTTCTGTTATACTCATAATAACACCAAACAGTCACGTTTCATCTTCCCCAAACACACACATTCGATCAAAACAGAGAAGAAATAAGATTATCGACGACAATGTCATCGACGAATCGAACTTCAAGTGACTGAGTGACGGCAGCTCCGATCGTAGTTGAGGGCGCCACAGTGAAGCACGATGGTGTGAATTCCAAGACCTGATGGCTCGTGCAAGAAGAAGAAAGAAAGGATGTTGGTGATGTCGCCGTCGAGACTCTTGGCCGACCAAGAGGAGGAGCGATGGCGCTGGTCACGCAAAGGGAAAGGGCTGCCATGGATGAGAGTGAAGGAGAAGACACTGGCTCCGCGTGTGCGTGATAGAAGAAACGAGAAGGGAGGAGCTTTAGGGGGTCAGGTTCTCGCCGGCGATGCCTCCGGTGGTGGTTGGCGTCGACGACGTGGCATCGCGGCGTGGTGTAAGCGTGTGAGCGTGTGAGAGGGAGAGAAATAAACCCTTTTAGGGTTTCTGTATTTTAAAAAAATAAGAAGTTGGGTTTGGGCTGGCAGATCCCTTTTTACTCCACCCACCCCATCTTTAATCTCTGCACACCCTTTTTTTATCTCTACGCACCCCATCTTTAATATTTGCACCTCCCCTGTTTGCAGATCTGAATTGTTTTGTGTTTATGGTTTTTATTTGTTGACTGCACCCTAGTTTTCATTGTTTACACCTCTCCTGCATTTTTCTTCCATTTTCAGTTTTTACTCATCACACCCCCATTGTTTATGTTTACACCCTTCATGCCTTTGCTGATTACACCTATTTCTCTCAGTTCACACCCTCTGTTTATTTTCACTTATTTTTAGATTTTTACTTATTGCACCCTACTTTGTTTTGTGCTTACACCCTCCATGCTTTTCTATTGTTACTCCTTTTTTTCAATTTTTACCATCATTTTATTTTTGTCTCCATTTTCGTACACATTTTTTTTAACATTTAAAAATCATGAAAATTCACAAAAAATAGAAAAAATCTTAAAAAACGAAAAATATTCTTTTTTTGCTTTATTGTGTCTGTCCGATTGCCCGCACCATGTGACACTCATTTTCAAAAATACCAAAAATAGTTTTCTTTTTCTTTTAGTGTTTGTCCTACCGCTCGCGTCGTATGACACATATTTTCAAGTAATTCAAAAAATACCAAAAAAAATACAAAATTTTCAAAATATAAAAATATCAATATTTTCAAACAAAAATGTCTTTTAAGAACTACGTGATCCTTAATTCTCCACCGTGAGATACGTAGGAGTAAGGCTAGTCCTTGTCAGGTTCACCTCTAAAAAATCAAATCTTTTTCTCAATTGTTTTTTCAAATATCTTTTAAAGAACTATGTAACCCTGATTTCTCATTTCGAATGAGAATACATAGGACCAAGGTCAATCCTTGTCGGGCCCAAAAAATTAAAAAGTATTTTGTTTCTTTTAGCATTTTTGTCTTATTATTTTGGGGGAAAATTAATATTTTGAAAATCACATCAACTTTGCATTTTTAATTAAAGGTACCGCCCTCGGGCAGGTGCGGTAGGGTGCTAACACCTTCCCTACACGTAACCGACTCCCGGATCCAAAATCTTGTTTTTCGCAGACTTGTTTTATTTTTATGGTTTTCCATAGTTTTCCAGAATAACTATGGTGGCGACTTCAAATCTTTTTTTAAAACCCGTTTTCTTTTTCGATTCGCATTTCCGGTTGCGACAGTTGGCGACTCCACTAGGGACTCTAGAGAGTCAAGCCATTTAATTAGATATGCAAACTTGATGTGATTTTTCCTTATGTTTTCTTTCCTCTTTCTTCTTATTTGTTTATTATTGTCTTTATTTGCATGTGTATATATTTGTCTCTTGGAATAATTGTTTATGAATTGTTTTGCTTATTTGTTACATATCTGTCTGGGAATTTTTGTGTGGCTATTTTGCATGTGGGGTTATGGTATGCATCACTCTCTCTCCATACATACATTGTGCATATCATGAGTGGGGCCTTATACCCGGGTCTGTGTAACTTAGAATTAGAGGGAATTGTGTAGCGATTCCACAGTGGATGAACTTCCCAAGTGGTCATTGTGAGAACCCCAACTAGAGTTTGCTTGTTTCCTTAGTACTCTCACTCCTTGTTGTATACCAACTATTGTGGGAAATATCATGAAATGGACCATAGCTCTAGTGACCTAGATCTTTAAATTTAGGGAACCATCCCGGTGAGCGCATGTACTTTACCTTAGATCCATTAAGCGCTAAACCTCTGTTAAGGCACAAAGGGAGATTGCTTGCTTTAATCCTCACCTTTTGTGTGCATAATGTACATGTGAATAAGTGCCTATTGAGGCACAATCATGCATAGCATTTTTATATCATACATCATATCTCATGAAAATAGGCGCCTCTTTAGGCGTAAACATGCATTTCACTATGTCACTCTACATATCATGCATGGTGTTTTCAACTAAGTGTATCACATTTCATCATCATATCATGGGAATAAATGCCTCTTAAGGCGCATGCATTACATCTCATGTAGGTTTTTGTTTTTAATTAGTTGCATATCATGCATGGTGCTCTTTAATCGCATCGACATACAAGTGGGTAGGTGTCTCTTGGGCACAAACTTGCATTGCAATTGTTGTTTTTAGTCATAGTGGCATGTACATAGTTTTTTTTTAATCCATATCATGCATCTCACCTCATATGAATATACAGACTCTGCAAAAGAAAGGAAGGAAATAAAAAAGGTTGTCACATTTTGAGTCACTTGTTTTTCTCGCAAATCATCAAATTCACTTCTTAAAAAAAAAGGAAAATAATGGGGTGTCACGCTTTTCTGGGGTCAAATGTTTAATCAAGAATAACGACTTAACTTTTTCTTTTGAGATGTTCGTGTGTGCACGAGTTGAAAACGTCCATCCTTCGGCTTCTCAAAATGAAAGATTTGCCCTATCAACACTGCCATTACCCAAATTGAGGAACACGCTTTTTCATTGGGTAGATTTGACTAGTTTATCATTGCCTACATTGGTTGGGTGGTCCCTGAATGTGTCGAGACAAAAAAAAATCAAAGGAAGAAAAAGAAAAAAGAAAGAAAAGAAAAATGAGGAAGAAAATAAAGTTCACTAGACTAAAAACCTGAGAGGGCAGTTTAGGCAAAAAAAATAAAAATTCTTTGATCAAATCAGTAGTTTGAATAAGTAAATAATGTTTGATATCATTCCTTTTGAAGCATTTATCTGACTCGAATAACATGAAATTTTCAAGCTAATCATTACTCCATCACATTTCCACTATAAAGCCTACTTCTTTTATTCCATGGAGGAATCCCATAAAAGGAGTAACTTGTCCTAAGCATACTGTCAACAAATATCTTAACATGAAAATAAAAAATGTTTGTTTGACTAAAAACCTGAAAGGGTGGTTTAGGCAAAAAAAAAAAAGGGATAAGAATTAAAGTGAGGGACAACCTGTAACATGAACCAATTTTCTTCCTAAGTTGAAACTTCTTGAAAGAGAAAATAATCATGTTTTGGAAATGATGTGTGGTCATGTTTCTTTATCATTAAAAAGAAAAAAATATCATCCTTTGTTACCCCTTTGACCCTTAAAGGAGCAAATTTTTTCTTTCAAAGGGTCACCTGACATCGATGGTTTGCACTTTTGTTTGACAGACGGTTCACCAATAAAAAAAAATCCATTAGAATCAAAAAGATTGAAAAAGACAAAAATAAAAAAATGATGATGATTTGGTCACATTAAGAAAAAAAGAAGAAGCGATATTTAGAAAAAAATGGTGAACAGAGAATAGTCAAATAAATTTATGATGCAGCATTATTCAAAGATCATTGTTGCAAAATACCATCACCTCTTTTTGGGTTTTTACTATCCACATTTGCTTTCATACCCTTAGCCTTGACCATGATACAAGCATAATAAAGCCCACACAGATCCAAGACTGATTGTTGGTACCTTTCAAAAAGTTTAATTCATGGAAATCATATTGACGTGCTGAAAGGTTTGTGCAAAATCCAAAAAAAAAGGGAAAAATAAATATTGAAAAATATGTTTTGAGATTTGCTTTCAGTGATTCAGACAGTTTTTCATTCACATGTGCCTAAAGCTTCTTAAAACAAGCCTGGTTAATCAATTAGATAAGGGGCATCCTCCTTCGTTGTTTCATTCTCACCCTCTTCATGGATTTCATCTTCATTTCCTACCATATCCTCTACTCTCAGCCTAAACCTTGTCCAACCTTTTCATACAATTGTCTAACCTTTTTCTCTAAAATCCAAACTAGACAGTTGCTTCATATCACAATTCATATGACCAGTCATGGTCACGCTAGGGGCAACTTTTGATGTCCCCATCTTTTTCAACCACTCCATGCCTTACCATAATTGAGGCAGATCGGACACAATTTGTGCGTCAATCCAGGTCCTTAAATCAGATAAATCTTTGAACTCCCTTTAATTTGCCTAACCATTTTCATCATAAATGGAGCAAGTCAAACACATTTTGTACCCTGAGGCCAATCCATACTCTCACACTGGGTCAACTTTTGAAATCCATATCATTTTCTTCATGTCATCAATAGCTGGAGCAAGCCCAAACATACTTGGTGCCCTAAGTCTAAATCAAACTGGGTCAGCTCCCTAGTCGGTCCTCGTCATCTCATCCAACCCCTTCTAAGCCATCGAAAATTTCATACATGTTGTTTAGATAATGCTTCAAAAGAAATAAAATAAAAAGTTTTTCAATAAATTGATCAGACCAAAGAGTTGATTTCAAAAGTGAAAGAAAAATAATGTCTCATGAAGAAGGGAACACCCTATTATCTGACCGAAGGCAAGTGAAAGAAAAATAAACCAACTGGGGCAATCCTTTTCACCCAATCCTTTCCATTTCTACTACCCCTTTTGAAACAACATCCCTCGTTCATACCCTTTTTCCATACACCAAAACTGGGGCAATTTTCGGGATTCTTGTGTTTTTCAACCTAATATTCACATATTGCTTCTCCTTTGAAGGGTGTGTGGAGACAACATGCCCGCACGACTATCTTAGTCCCCTGCACACTCTTTCCAAACAATTCTAACTTTCACTCACTTGTGAATTCAAACATGCGTGCACTAATATCATAAAAAGAGAAAGTTAAAGATATACTCATTTCAGATGTTAGACCTAAAAAAATGTGATATTCCTCACTTTCATGAAACATTGAAAATAAATATGAGTTTGATGATTGCAAATGAAACAGTTGGCTCATACTTGCATAGAATAATCAAAGGACAAAACACAACCAACATTGTTTTCATCAGGCAT
>Ga0214545_1005451_pt1 | contig 22958 bp, 15 predicted proteins | sample CNSS4metaG_FD_160064 | JGI IMG/M metagenome (GOLD analysis project Ga0214545, IMG submission 160064) | Root nodule microbial communities from cowpea collected in UCLA plant growth center, Los Angeles, California, USA - CNSS4 | ecosystem: Host-associated > Plants > Roots > Nodule | place: USA...
ATTTTCAATAAGTAAAAACTACATCATGATAAAATATATTTTTAATGTTTAAACTACATTTAGATAAAATATGAAACATTAGTAAAAATATAAGATTTTCTAATTGCTTTATTTAAAATAAATAATACAGTTTATTAAAAAAAAGGGATGTTACACACACTAATTACCATCACCAAGAATTTCACTAGAAACTCTTTTACCAACAATTTCCACATGTCATCTCAATCATTCAAGTCTCATGCCAATCCACCACCAACCAAACAAGTCATGTTTTCCATTTCATACTCAACATAACAATATTTCATTTAATCTCATACTTTATAAATGCATACCATGACATACATATATCACAAAATAGTATTCATCCCAAATAAGTGAGTGCCAACATTTAAGTACCTACAATTCCATATAATCAAGTATAACACACAACCATAATTCTTACACCAAAATTTCTAAGAAAATTTATTATCACAAAACCAAAATCACTACAATAATATGTGACACATTTCTCAATCTACAGATATCTAATCGACTATCCAACCGGTCAAACCACAAAATAGCATGTTATGAACCAAATGTCCAAATTTGAGCTCAATCCAACAGTTAATGAGTCGGGAAATTCAATTTTACTAAAACTGCGCATATTAGAAAAAAGGCAAAGTCGCCTAGCGACCAAGGCACTCGCCCAGCAACCACTCGACGCTTCCAGAATAAGAAAAATAAATATCACAGTTTCATGAATATTTGAACCCCTAACTTGGAAATACACAAAAAAATAACGTTTTTCCCAATCTTATCTCATATTCCACAAAATACTAATCACATAAAATAGAAATAACGTGAAACCCTAGTTTCTCTTACCTCTTACATGAATAATGTTAGAAAACGATGGCAAACACTTAACAGAGAAACATTGCAACTCCATAAATCAAACAGCGAACTGAAACGTGGATACAAAAATAAATACAGGCATGAGGATGAACCCTAACCCAAACCAACGTACCCTACACGGTAAAAAGGGGAAGAAACGACAGACTCAACTTATTTGGAGGTAAAATAAGTTTGGCTAGCTCGTAGAGTAACGTGAGTGAAACCCTAACAGAGCTCCTTACTTCGGAAAGTAGAGAAAAGGAGAAATCTATTTTTAGAAATGAGACATAAAATAAGGATTAGGGGACCGGAAAGGGGTATTGGGGTCCCCAAATGGGTTGGTCTTAGGCTCACCAAAAGGCCAGACCCAAAATGTTTTAAAACTCAAAAAAAATGGGGCTTATACTTGGTCAATGTTATGATAAGATTAAAAAAGAAGAATAAATATATTATATTTTTATATCATATAAATTAATAAAGATGAAAAATGAATACCCATTTGACATGGAGAATAGCCGAAACTAAGTGTGAACCATTTTGTAAAAACAACATCGATCAAATAAATATTGTCGAACTAAAAATAGATGTTTCTTTTTATCGTATCCCTCTTATATTAGTGTATATACATGCGCTATAGTATATGTGTACATATTTTTTAGATATAAATAATAGTATGTTAGTAGGTGATAATAATGTAATGATATTAAGTTAATATATAAAATAAATTTATATTTGTTAAAAATAAAGTGAAATAAATAAAGAAATTAATTGTTGATGAATAAAAAAAAGAAAAATAATTTTATAGAAAATAAATAAAATTAATTGTTAATTTTAAAAATTTAATAAATAATTATATTATAAAGAGTATAATTAGTATGAAGGGAATCTCTTTGTATTGTTATAGATATTAATGTTTTTCATCTCCTTCCTATCGACTATGAACTTAGAAGTCCAGAGTTCATAGAGTTTGGGTGTATATATTCGGAGAAAATGGGTCGTTATTGTAATGTAGGTCCATAGAATAAAAAAGTTGGGCCAAAATGATTCCGAGCAACGTTGAGGCCCAGGGGGTGGTTGGTGTGAGTTTGCGTGAATCTTCGTCCTCATGTTGCTCTCTATCTGCGTAACGCGATCTGTGTTTGTTCCAGACAGAGAGAGATGATGATGCATTCACGGATTAGAAGCGTTGCCGGGAGCATCAAATGCGCCGCGAGACTCTTCTGTTCATCATCTGCAACCTCTCCGGCGGCGCCGTCGCAATTCTCGAATACTCTGGCAGGGCTCCGGGACCGGCTGGCGGAGGAGTCGCCGTCTCTGTCGGACTTCATTGCGCTGAAATCGGAGAGCGCGTACTCGGTAGAGGTTGGGACGAAGAAGAAGCCGCTTCCGAAGCCGAAGTGGATGAAGGAGGCCGTCCCTGGCGGCGAGAAGTACGTACAGATTAAGAAGAAGCTCCGCGAATTGAAGCTTCACACTGTTTGCGAGGAGGCTCGGTGCCCTAATTTGGGCGAGTGCTGGTCCGGCGGCGAGACCGGCACTGCTACCGCGACTATCATGATTCTCGGTGACACTTGTACTCGAGGTTGCAGGTTATAGTCCAATCATTTCGCTTTCTTTTTATGTGTTCAACTATTTATTTATTTTTGTAATTGGTGCATTTATTTGTATTTTGAAAGTGGATTTTGGGGAAACATGGATAAATAGGTAGAGTAAATAATCCATGGTGTGTTTTAGTTTGATTGATAAGTAGAGCACCTAGGACTCGCCCTTGGAGTAGCAAAACTGACATGGAATGCTGTACTTGCTTGAAGCAATAAGTATGTTTTACAGATTGAGCTGTTTACTTGCTTAGCACGAATAATTGACTGAGATTGTAATAAATTGCATGTACAATTTTGGTTACTCAACTCCATAAACTATCTCATGAAGTTCACCTGTCCCAAACTTGTATATATATTTTTTGTCATATCATTAGTGAACGTGAGATCTCGAATACATTCCTAAAATAGGCTCTAATATAATGTTTAAATTTGAGTTTGGAAGTATAACAATTTCATGTTAAAATTTAGTCGTTCAATCCATAACTATAACTGCACTTTGGGGTGATACACTGACTTCTCTTACGGGTAGTGCTTTTTACACATTACATCCTTTTGTTTGGGAAACTACACACACGATCATTGCTTGGCAAGGAAGGTAGGTGTAATTTCCCAAAAGAAGTATTGAATGTTATGTAATAAGAACTAACCTCAGGTAAGGTTTGAATGATTACCCACGACTCATTCTAGTTTTATGTATTGGGTTTTTCACAAGAACACTTCCATTAATTATTTGTTTTTAATTTTCAGATTTTGTAATGTTAAGACATCTAGGACTCCTCCGCCACCTGACCCTGATGAGCCCACCAATGTGGCTGAAGCAATTGCATCATGGGGTCTGGATTATGTGGTTATAACGAGTGTTGACCGTGATGATTTACCTGATCAAGGGAGTGGTCATTTTACTGAAACAGTGCAGAAGCTGAAGTTACTGAAGCCTAATATCCTGATAGAAGCCCTAGGTATGCATTTGAATGTTTATAGTTTCTGAAAATAGTATGGCATCTGGTTCTATCAAATAACAAACAAACCAAGCCAAGCCTAATCCTGATAGGTGGGCACCTAGTTCTATTTAAAAAATTAAGCATCTATTTAGAAAATGAAGTGTCGGATATTAGGTGGTACCTATAGTGCTAATTTCCCATGCAATGTCTATTGCTGAATTTCATAGACATAGTATTTTTATTCCTGAAATGTGATATGCTAACGGTATGGCTTTTAACAGAGTTAAAAAGATATCTTGTTTACAGGTCAATGAGAATAAATTTGTTTTGATTTTGCATTTTCATTTTTATATATCGGTATCAATCTTATTGTATATTTGTTGAGATGGAGAACTATTTAGGGTACTATGCTTGGTTAAAAACCTTTCTAAATACTAATCAAAATTTCTTCCTTTGATGACTTTTGCACTATTGCTGTTGTGAAGCTCCGGACTTCCGAGGAGATGATGACTGTGTAGAGAAGGTTGCCAAATCAGGATTAGATGTTTTTGCACATAACATCGAGACAGTTGAAGAGCTACAGAATGTTGTACGGGATCGTCGTGCTAATTTTAAGCAGTCATTAAAAGTTCTAATGATGGCCAAGGAATATGCTCCTGCTGGAACACTCACTAAGACTTCAATAATGTTAGGTTGTGGTGAAACACCTGACCAGGTTGTGAAGACCATGGAAAAGGTCCGAGCGGCTGGTGTTGACGTAATGACATTTGGGCAGTACATGAGACCTTCAAAGCGGCATATGCCAGTATCTGAATATGTTACACCGGAGGCCTTTGATAAGTATCAGACTCTTGGCATGGAAATGGTGAGTCTTTTTGTTCATGTGTTTGTATTTAACTTATTTTTGTTTGGAGAAATACTCATTTTTTTGGGAATTCATAGGAGTTGTTGAAAAAGATAGCATTAATATTCCATAATTAGTTGTTTTCTGTATCGGTAGTCACCCGCTTATTATAAGGGAATACTACTGATTTAAGTCTCAATGCCACTAGGCTCGACTGTGGGGGATAATTGGCCCGACCCCTTATCATAAGGAAATACTACCTCTTTAAGTCTCTACGCCACTAGGCTCGACACTGGGGGGCTGTGTTGGTAATTAGTTTGACCCTCTTAACACGAGGGAATACAACCTATTTAACTGGTTGGTTATGATGTTTGGAAACTGCTGATAGAGGAATTCAATGACACTATTCAGAATGTTAGGTGAAAATCTTGGGGATATCCAATCATGGTACTTGAAGTTGGTTGAGAAATATGAACTATAAGGGATAAATGATATCGGTTAACATATGGGATATTAGAACCACTAACAGAACAACTAACTAGGGCTTATAAAAAGCACCTATCACTATGAACAAACTAACGGCTTGATGTTGGGGGCTAGTATATTGGTAATTAGCCTAACCCCCATAGCATGAGGGAATACAACCGATTTAACAGGTTGGTTGTTATTCTGGAAACAGCTGATAGAGGGATTCAATGAGACTACCCGGAATCTTTGGCGAAAATCTTGGGCATATCCAATCATGGTACTTGAAGTTGGTTGAGAAAATCAAACTATAAGGGTTAAATGATATCATTAACATCTGGAACAGTACATCCACTAACGGAGCAACTAACTAGGACTTATAAAAAGAACCTCTCACTATGAACAAACTGACTAAATTCTAAATGCTCTAGCTAGAAACCCTAGGAATGATACTGAGGTACTTTTGGCCATAGCAGTTTCCAAAAGTAATTGATAGAATGTATGATGAATATCTTGTAACACTAAGATTGTATCAAAATATTTTAGAGTACCTTTGAGATTTTATCTTTAGATTAGTTTTTCTTTTTCCTTTGATAAGTATGATATGTGTTTTTGCTATTTCTTTGATTTCCAGATTTCCCTATATTTCATGACTTGACTTCTTATTTAGCTAGGGTTATGTTATAGTGTTGGCATAAAAAAAGAATTAGTGTTTTATCTTCTTAATCCAACTCCTTATTCTGATTCTTTCATTTTCGTCCCTCTGTACCAAAAATCCAATAATTTCAACAGTAATTAGTGATAGTATATTTTCTCATCAATTTTTCTGGCCTTCATGTAATCTTAAATATCAGTTATGTACGATACTAATTTTCTGTTGTTTCATGTCTTATCTCGGCGTAGTAGATATTTGAGTGGCTTTAAAACTTTCACACTTGAGCTTCTTGCCTGTATTTATTCTTGTCTCAAAATTTGGGGCATATGAAAAACATCTCCTGCATCATTTTTGCTCATTCAGTTTTTGTAAAATAATCGCATCTTGCTAATCCGTGGTAAATTCAGGCTAGTTATTACCTATTTATTCTTAGGAGTTAGCACACCCGGACCCAGGGGACCTGCCAATAGCAATATTTACCTGACATTCTATTTTTATTCATCACCAAGCGAGTGCAATCATGGAAGATTTCTCTCCTTTTAATTGTTGCATCCAGCATCATGATGATTTGTGGAAAAACTGTAATACTATAAAAGTTGCATATGGTATTTAATTATAGCTATCATGTGGTATGAATGACGAACTGATTCTACTTTGCATTAGGGCTTTCGATATGTGGCATCAGGGCCCATGGTGAGGTCTTCATACAAAGCAGGTGAATTCTATATTAAATCCATGATTGAATCGGATCGAGCTGCATCTCCCTCAAAGCTGACATCCTCTTGATCCATTATCATTTTTTCTTTTATTTACTCACTCCAATGTGCATTATATGTAAGGAGCGCAGGCTCAGTACATGTTGTTGATGCTCATGCCACGTGTAATATGAGTGAAAATCTATAAACGGGCATGTGCTGTCTGCCATTTTTTTTTCAGCGTTCTACCCAACCCCAACACCTATTATTTGGAAAGTGCAGATTTCAGAGTTGATTGTATATGTTCTCACATACGTGTACTCATTTTCTCTATTTAACTGGTACTCACTCATACCAGTTTCTGTAGTTATTAAAAGCAATAAATGTTTTCCTCTTATTTGAGAAATTGCCTAAAAGCTTCTGTTTATATTACTGTTGAAGTGTTGATTTTATCTCAATTTGGGTTTATTTGGTTGTTAACATTCAAACTTATCTCACTGAACTTTATAGCAGCGTACTACTGCGAGCCTATATAATTGTGCTGGCAAATTGTCCTGAAGCCATGTTTAGTGTAACCGTTACATTCATCAGAAGGATAGCCCAGCACAGCAATGACTGGCGAGGTATTCTTTTTTTGGGTTGGGACTTATGACAGGCTGGCTAGTGCCTGTCTCTCAACATCTTGTGGGGACTGAAGGTAAAACAATTGAAAGTTGGAATACTTTGAGTAATCAGTTTTGGTTACAATACATTCCTAAAGCATATAAAATCTGTGGAAATATGGAAAGTTTTGGGGTATCCCTTGTACTAGGGGGTTGTGTGTACATCGTGGTAAAATGCTTACTGGGGTAAATCTTGGTGAGGTTTTTGTTTTCATTGTCTATTAGAATTGAACAAACTGATGCTGATCAGAAGAGAAGGTGTGGAGAGGGTTGCAACCTTTGTTTTTATATGGAGTCCAAGGTATCCATTTAAGTTTGTTCAGTTTTTGGTGATGGAAAGCTTCATAAGATAATAATTTTAGCTATCAATAGAGGTGCCAAAAGTGGCAGCTCGACTAAACCACATTAATAAAATTTTGTCCCATTCAATGCCAATAGGCTATTTTTGTCATTTTTGTAAAAAAGAAAATAATTTAAATATAAAAAAATATGTATTTTTTATTTAAATTATATTAATGAAAATACTTTTTAATTTTAGATATAGTAACATAATTACAAAAACTATAATTATTATTTTATAAGTCCAGCTAATCCACAAATTCAATGAACTGAATAAAAATAATACTGATTTAATTTATGTCAAAATATTTATTTTACAGATTTTTCAGATTGGCTTATATTTTACTGCTCTAATAACAATTCGTTTTAATTTATATTGGCATTTTGGTTGCATATTGGGACAGTTTTATTGGTTTTTTTTTTTTTTTTTATCGGCCAGTTTTAGTGGTTATCAATATAGATATTAAAAGTTCTAGAATTCCGTAAGACCAGGATTTCTTTTTTGAAAAATGATTAAAAAGTTTCTATGAAAGTTTAAAATTTATTTGAGAAGTAACCCTTCTTAACAGGTTAAGGTAATTGTTTTCTCACGGGTTGCACCTTAAGATTGTACCATTTTGTGTAAAAAAGTTTATTTTTTAGTTATGGTAATTGTGATATCTTATTATTATTTTTTTCACCAGTGGGTAGTAAATAATAGAAAATATAATTAAATTATTTTAATAAAATAATGACGGGGAAACCAAAAATTTGCAATCTTTATACCTACAAAGCACCAATAAGTATAATTAGAATTCATAAAACTAATATCCTGCAATTGAGATGTTTAAGAAACAAAAATCAATATGTTTCTTTATTATTAGTCATGATTATGGTGCTTTGAAAATGCATTTAGAATTTTATAAATGTGAATATTGTAGACCGAAATGGGAAATTAATTTTTAATAATTACAATAATAAAATCACCCACTTTCTTCTCAGTTTTCTTATCAAATTTTAATTTGTATGAAAATAGAAATTAATTAGATATCAAATTTGAACATTTAACTTTTCTACAAATATAAACACGAGAACAACAAATATCAATGTAATATAATTTCATTTTAAGGATTAGGCTGAGTAAGATCTTGACATAATAACAAGAATTACTAGATTTGATGGTTTTAGTGAAATTTTGATTTCCCACCTTATATAAAGTATATTTATGCATGGATAGAGACACTAATAAAATTAGTATTAACACAAAATCAATTCATAGCTTACAAATTATTTAAAAAAAACCTACTCAAACAACCACCAAATTTTTTTCACAGTATTCATAGCTTTCTCTGTGTATTAGTTTTGTTGGATTTGAAATCAAATTACTATCTCTCTTAAGTGACAATTCAAAAGGCTTCCATCTTTATTTTCCTTACGTTCTTTAGCATGATATTGACAGCCTTGGCCACCATGTTTAGCTTTTGAATCATCTTTTCCCATTTTTGCATTAACTTTTAGTATTGCCTTTTGAGCTCGTCCTTCTCAATTTCTTGCATCAAATTTCAGAATTCACTTTTGAATTCAACTTTTCCATTTTCTGAAAGGGAAAATAATATGACATTTTCAGAGAGAATCTTATTTCATTGAGTGTCCTATTATGCAGGAAATAAGTGTTACCATTTCAGAAAACGTGCGAAATTTTAGCCTATTTAAAAACAGCGCTAAAAACTATATTAAATAGCGTAAAAATTCACTTTTCTTCATCGCGTAGTTTTCGAAGATTTGGAATTTGAATTCCTTCAGTTTAAAGGGTTGGCAAAAGCAGTTTCAAACTGCAATTTCCTTCTTTTAATAAACCCTACATTCGAATGGAGTTTTATAACCATGGTTGTATCATAAACTAGCTTTTATTGCAAAGCGTGGCCCATAAATATGATGTCATAAAATGAATTCAATATCTAACCGTTCCTAGAGCCAATACAAAAGTTTTTCTTTGATATTTTTTAATCAAATATCATTTTTTGCTTTGCAAGAAAATAATAATTGACAAGCTTTTGTGTAAGAGTGTTCTTTTATGCGAAATATAAACAGATACTAGTAATAACTATCTATGTTAACTTTATATACCAATATGTTGACTTAAGTAAAATTAAATTTGAATTACTTAAAGAAAGTCTCATTTTCAAATATTTAGAGAAAAAAATTATTGAAAAGAAAACACCATGATAAATGAAGTTTTGAAAATAGAGATTATTCATCATTCAAATTTTAAAAAACCTTATAAATTCAAACATTGAAACAAAACTTTCAAGTAAAAGAACTAAAAATGACCCAAAAGTGCTTTGAAAACGTAGCCATGCACTTATATATAATTTACTTAAAAGAATCCAAGGTAATACTTTATCCTTACTGATTTTTTTTTTTCTTTTTTTAAGTTCTTCTATATGGACAAATCAGTAAAAAGAATGCTCAACCTTTATGAATGTCATGGAACATTCATGCTTACTAATTGCCCCATGCAGAGCACGCAAGTAATAAACATTTACAATCACATTAAATTCAAAATATATTTTTAGTTAAAAGGAAAATATACAATGTTTAGATTAGATTTTATCCCGCCAAAGTTATGAGCAAATAATACCTGTCCATAGCAATACAATTTTTTAATACAAAATAAATACAAAAAATACAAACTCTTCTTCATTCGCTTGATTATTATTTAAAAAGCTCAATTATTTACTAGTTAATTATGTTGAACTTTGTTAACATTATTCGGTACACTATATACCGAATCATTTCTCACAAAAATTTGAAAAAGTAACAAACAAAAAATAATTTCTTCCTAATAATAGCATAGACAGAATTTAAGATTGTTGGATGCAAGTGTGTGATTGATCCAGAGCAAGATCAAAGCTATTTAAGAAGCTCCAACCATGTTCTTGCTTCACTCAATCTAAATTCACCTCACTAGTTACAACTTTTTTCTGTGTTCCACTTTTTCTCTTACAATGTCTATTCTCCTCTCACAACCTTTTTCCCCAACTCACCCTACATTTCAATAGCCGTTAATTCTCCACTTTTCATTCCCTTACCCATCAAAATTTTCAAAACCAAATAACCAAAGCCATGCAACAACATTCTACACTGCTTTGTTTCCACCACCACTACTCCAATAACGTTGTCGCAACTTGAAACTCAAAACTCTTCGCTTGTTCTGAAAAATCAAATGGGTTGCTGCTTCAGCACCAACCAACCCCAAAATGAACCTCAGCACCCACAACCCCACCGTGGATCCCTTCAACAAAACTGCAGAATCAGAACCCCACAACCCCTTGAAGAGGAATATGTGAAAGAGGTTCTTTCTGAAATACCCATCTCCAAACTGCAACAAATTCCAACTTTTAAGCCACAGATGAAGACCCAATTGCCCGTTATTCAGCCCCCAGAGGTGCCCGTGAAAAAAGTTTTGGAACCTGAGGAAGTGTCTCTTGTGTCGGAAACATGCAGCAACGGTGAGAGTTTCTCCACCACCACCACCGCCACCACGACGACGGTCACAGAAAACCGAGAAGATGAAGCCACAAGCAAGAGAAGCAACGTAACTCGGAACCGGAAGCGTTCCTACGCCGTGAACGGCAATAGAATCAGCTCCGGGGACCGGAGGCAGAAATCTCCGGCGAGAAAGCCAGAAATTCCGGTGAGGTCACGGCCGGTTCCCCGGAGAGATTCTGATCAGGTACGCCGTCTTTCCGGCCAGGGGTCCATCCGACGGTCGAGGTCACCATCGCGTGGAGGCCGGAGTAATATCCGGTCGCCGACGCGGAAGGTTCCGGTGACTAAAGATGTCGTGCAGAGAAACGACGGCGGTTCGATTAAGGAGTCATTAGAGAACCCACACGTGTCATTGGAGTGCTTTATTTTTCTGTAGGTTCAGCAAGCAAGTTTCTTTGTTACTTGTTTTTCAAGGGTTTTTGGTTTGGTAGAGAAGAAGCAATTTTGAGTCACATGACATGACATGTTTTGCATTTTTAGTGGCAGTTTCAAGTTCATTCCTTTCCTTGTTTATCGAACATGTTACTCACAAAATTGCTTCTGTAAATACCTGCAACTCCATAGATGTTTTCTTTTTTCGTGTTCTAGCCTTATATTTGTGGTTAATTTGTATGGAATCTTCAGCAATAATATGTAATGTTTTGTTCTAATTCTATATGCAATCTTTCATTTATATTATGAATAACTAAATAAAATGCTAAAAGTATGCTATGTATAAAACGAAAGTGTTAATTGCATGGACTTGATTAATTGTGGAATTAATTTTACTTGATGAAAAAACTGTCATAATTTAATGTTGTTAAAGTATATTGTATTTAATTACATGATTTTGAACAAAAGCAAGAAAAAATATGTGAAGCTATTAAGATTGAAATATGATTGAAATCTGGGTCCAAAGCTGTAAAAGAATTGACAGCACACTGTGCTTAGTTAAAGAAAATTAAATTATATTAATATGTTGAATGAAATTGTATTTGTATGGATATTTTATAATGTATGATAGTAATTCCTGGGAAGAGTTTAATGCAGTGAACCAAGAATGGTCCTGGAAGTTGAACATCCTCTTTAATTACTTTATGGGAGGAGAGAGAAGAAACACAGAGACAGACACAGAGGCTTCTTTTGTTTCTGTGGATTGTCTTCTTTCGTTTTCTTTTTTCTATTGTGTTCAAGCAAGCGTGTACTCTCATTTCAAGCGTGCGAAAAAGTGACAAATCATGAGACAGTTTTCTGTGAAATGTTTTACACTTTACTGATTTGATTGTTAATAAATAGTTTGTTTATTATTCTATTGGAACAACATATTGGTTTTATTTCATTCAAAACTTATAGAAATAGTAAAAGTAAAGTGGTTTTCATTCTAATAATTGTATATACCAGTTTATAAAGAAAAATAATTGTATGACATTTTAGAAAAAGAAAAATCAGAGATGAAGATATATTAATGACAATAAGTATTTACATGATAATTATCCTTCCTTCACCTTTATGTAAAAAATTGGTGACAAAGGATTAATTTGGCTTCACGGGAGTGATGAGTGTTGCTTTTGTTCTTTCTACACGGAATAAGTTTAAATGTATAAAGTTTCTGTGTAAACTATTTCAACGGTGAAAAAAAAAACAAATACTCATGGTTAAAACTACAACATCAAACAGAGAGAGAGAAAGAGAAAAAGAAAGAAAAATTATTCTTAATTTTTTTAGTGAAGATTTTTGAAGTGTAATTAGAAATTAACTTACCTTTGAGTTTGATTTTCTTACAATAAATTTTGTAATAAAAAGTCGTTGACAACATCAACAAAATAATTTACAGTTTTTAAAAAAAATATTTATTACGTAAGTTTTTTTCGGAGGTCAAGTTCGGATCTAACTTGACTGATTCAACATAATTTGAGTATAACAATTTTAAATTTAATTCAACCATTTATTTTATGGTGTTATTTGGATTTGGATAATTCAAATTACAATTAAATACGAATGGATTATTTGGATTTAATTCAATTATTTTAAAAATTTAGAGGACTTAATTGTACTAAATAAGAATTATGAGTTTTTTTTTTGAATTTTTTAAATAATTAGAGAATTAAAAGTATAATTAAACTTTAAATTAACTTTGAAAAGAAAGTTATGTCTCTCAAGTTTATCACATTAAATTTTTGGTCAATGATTATTTGAAAAGTTGTTTGAAAGTTTAGAGAATTTATCTTAATTAGATTTTAGTGATGAGCAGAATACCCACCTTTACATTTAATTTCAAAACAAATACCTATATTCAACTAATTAATCATCCAAAGAGTCTTTATTGTGCACTCACTACTTTTTAGTTGGAGAACTTCGTTTACGGTTGTAACACCCCATTTAATTTAATAAACGAAACTAAAGGAAGCGTCACATAAAGATAACATAATAGCGCAATCCTGGAGTTTAAAACTTGACTCCTTACAACCCAAGGCACACCACGATACCCAAAAGGAAAATTTAGTTAAAAAGTCTAACATAATGTATATAAATCAAGAGACAGTCAGGTATATGGGCCATAGCCCTATAGAAAAGCCCATTAAGAAGGTAAAGTCCAACCCATGTAGTCTAAGCAGCGGAATCATCCCTCCTCTGTTGACCTCGAGTACCTCCCACGTCTGCTCCCATAAATAAATTGATGATCATCGCAAGGATAGAAGAACAACATACAAAACAATCAAACAAGCAAAAAGGGTAAGCTAGAGCCAACAAGATTTTTATCATGCAATCAAATATATCTTCATAGTCCAATATACAAATACCACCCAAGCATGTTATGACCTTTCAATCAATACACTAAGACTCGACTCGACTGATTCAGATACATATAACCTGGTCGGATTCAGCGGATGCTTGCACTTGTGGTGGATACCTGTGCTCACCCCCGAGCTATGTGTTACAAGTGTTACAATGAATCAGTTCACTCACACACAAGGTTAGCCCTTAATGAGTTTCAGGCCTCCTGTTACTCTCATCATAGGAGTCAATCCGCTCTAAGTGAGACTAACTGACTCCTTAGAGTGTCAGATGCAATCCTTACCTTGAATCCTTACCAAGTTATATAGATGGGACACCACCATGGACACCCACTAACAGGGGCCATGGAATTACGTCATGACCACTGAAGCACGACCCTGGAATCCCACCTAGAGATTTCCAAGGAATTACGCACTGACACAGACCAAGCATACCAGACCAATCAAGAAAGACTTATCACACACATACATATGCATCACATACCAACTCTTGATAATTCACCTCTTTCGTTTCTTTCCCAGTGGTTCCATACCCATCCATTTTTCCCAAACCATAGATATGGGATTTTAGTTCATGCCAATACCATGCCACTTTAACACCAACCATCTCATTTAGTTTACATGCCAAGTTCATACCATACCCATCATTCATCATTCATGAATCATATCACACATATATATAACAGTTCATCACATGTTTTTCATCATAATAATCATATCCAAGCAAGTGCCAATCATCCAAGAATAATAAACAACCAGTGTCACACTGCCTTGCCTAGCTCCTCGCTCAGGCTGAAGGGTCTCGTTCAGACGAGCCCCATTCGCCTAGGCGAGGGCTCAAAAAGGGGAATAGTAGCCCCATGCGGGATCTCGCTTAGGCGAGACCCCTCTCGCTTGGGCGAGTTGCTTGCTCGCTCAAAAAAAGGACGTGGGTCGCCTGAGCGATCGTTCGCATGAAGCAGCTTAGGCGAGCCCCTGTTGATCTCGCCTAGGCGAGACATGCTCGCTTGGGCGAGAAAATCAGTGCCCACAATGTTCTCTCGTGCAACAGTCCAATATTACCACCAAACCAACGCAATATCATCTCATAAACTTACAATAGCATACCATCCCATCAAATCATGCAATATCATCAAGCAATCACAAAAGAAACATAGATTTGGCAAAAACCCTAACTTCCCTTACCTGGAAATAAGCTAGTAGACTATCCTTGCGCGACCTCGACACCGAACAAGAGTGCAGCAACTCTAGGAACAAGGATCAGTGGCTGAAAGGAAACAGTGGGACAAACAGAACAGGTTACTAAGATTAGCTTCACGGAAATGTCAAAAATAAAACTAGAGGAAGGCTACTACGAGTTCAGAAGCAACTTACATGGAGAGGAAGGGCTTAAGTTCGCTTCGGGAAGTTGACGGCCAACCCTAGCAGAGCGTTCTAAAAAGGAAGGGGCAACTTCTTAGGTTCTGTTTTCGTAAAAGTGAGGCTGAAAGGGAACCCTAGCAACTTTAGGGCCTTAGCACCCTATGGGCCAACCCTGAGGCCCAACAGATTAAGGCCAACCCTTGAACTTTATGGCAGAAAATAAAATTGGGCCTTACAGCGGTTTGAAGAGTATAAATTAAATTAGTCTTTTGATATTTTTATTTGTTACATAGTGACAAATTGGTTTTCTAGTTTTTTCTTTCTTAATTTGGTTATTGTTTTTGTAAAAATGATTCAATTTGTTCATTGTCGTTAGTTTGACCAAACGAGGTTAAAGTCAACATCACATGTTAATTTATGATATATTTTTTTAATTTTTTTAATTTTTTACACATGTCACTTCACAATTATGCCACATGTCAAAATGATTTAATTTGGTCCCTATATTTGTTTTTAGTTTCAATTTAGCCTAATTTTTATAAAAATAGAACAATATTGTCCCTCCTTAAATTTATACTCAATTTACTCTTTGTATAGATCTTATAATGATATTCTTGCTAAAATTAATATTTTTTTTAAAATATTTTATAAATATTTTTAAATCAACTTTAAATTCTATAGAAAACTTTAAACTTTGTTTTTTTTTAACTTGAAATTTAGTTCCTAAACCTATGTGTGACAAATTATTTAATTTTTAATCTTTACTGAGTCTGTATAATATGGTACATTGATGCCTTTATATATTATGACAAAATAGTTAATTATTGAAATTAGGTTTTCGATTTAATTTTGTTTAATAATAAAACTAAAAAAAGAATTTGTTTAAAAATATTTCTACAAATATTTAATAAAAATGTCAATTTTAGTAAGAATATCATCATAAGATTTACATAAAAAAGTAAATTGAGTCTCAATTTAAGAAGAAACAATATTACTTCATTTTTACAAAAAATTGGGACTAAATTGAAACTAAAAACAAATATAGGAACCAAATTGAATCATTTTAACATGTGATACAACTGCGAAGTGACATGTGTAAAAAATTTAAAAATAAAAAAAAAAACTAAAAAAATCATAAATTGACATATGACATTGATTTTAGTACCGTTTGGTCAAAATTGACGGTAAATACCAAATTGAATCATTTTTATAAAAATAATAATCAAATTGAGATGAATAAAAGTTAGAGAACCAATTTAACACTACTTGACAAATACAAAGACAAAAAAATTATTTAACTTATAATTTAATTTATTTTGATGTAAATGATCAGTTATGTCCTATGTTATTTTTACAGTAATATGGAAACAATTTTCTTCGATATTCTTAATTTCTACAATATATATATATATATATATATATATATATATATATATATATATATATATATACATATATATATATTATTTCATTATATAGTTGCAAACTTTATAAATTATGGAAGACACTTTAAACTTATATTCATCATGTCCATTATTAAAGTTTTGAAGTACCTATATAAGATAGAAACTGTGTCAAATAAATCTTGAATTTATTATCATTATTTTAAATATTTAAATAATACGTGTTCTAAATTAATTAATTTTATTTCTATTTTAATATAAGATGACTGTTTTTCAATGGATTGATGAATGTTACTTATTTCGATTATTAAATCTAAAATATTTATAAAAGTAAGAGAAAAGTAAAAGAGTACTAAATGTGTGCTGATTTAGAATTTTATATTTTATATTTTATATCATGGATCAAACACATATACCGTGAGTATGGGGAATGAAAGCATGGCATAAGTTTCGGACAGACAAATGAAGATAAAGTTGTCGTCTAAAAGTTATCTTGTTTTAAATAGAGTTTCTCATATTTTTTATATTAGAAAACATTTATAAGGACTTCATACCAGTCCAACAAGATTATAAAAGTTGTTTTTCTAGTCCAGTGGAATTATCATTATGAGCGTGGTGTTTTTAAGAGGATCGCTTCTATTTATATACCGGAAATTGGACTTATTTTTAATTGATATGAGACTTCCAACATATTTTCTTATGCTGAGGTATATTCATCTCGTGCGTGGGATAAAAGTAGACAAAAATCTAATTTTTATGATCTAATCCATCTTTTTTATGATCCAATCTATTTAATATCCATTCTATTAAAATTCCAATCCATTTAAAATCCATTTTATTGGATCTGGATATCAATCTAATCTACATTTTATATATTTTATGGATTGGATATCCATTCTCGAAATCTAGATTTTCAAAAGGGATAATCAAAAATATCCAATCCAAATTTTTATTTTATATTTTTTATTAGGTTAGGCTAAAGGTTGAGACAAACTAGCCCAAATTTAGTTGTATTTGATTGAGTTGGCGTGACCATGTACAAAATTTGGCCGAATTAGGCCAAATTATGTCAAGTCGATCCCGATCGAGATTTGACCAAGTTGCTCCTGGACAAAATTTGGAAGTATTCAGCCAAATCTGTCAAATTCTTTGGTGTCAGCCCTATGGACACAAATTTGGATCCACATCCATTATTTGGATCCAAAATGGATGTGGATTAGATTTTCGATAGAACTGACACCATAGAATTTGGCAGATTTTTTGTCGACGCCAATGAGACCAAATTTCAGCATGGGATGAACTTGGATGACTTTCGAACGAATTTCGGTCGGGGACGACGTGACCAAATTTGGGTTAAGGTCGACTCGACAAAATTTCAGTCGAGATCGACTTGATTGAATTCGACTGAATTTTGGCCAGGGCCGATTTTGCCTAATACGACCAAATTTTGGCCAGAGCCGACTTGGTCAAATATGGCCACATTTGGGTCAGGTCCTGATCAGTCAAATTTCAGTCAGAGTTGACTCCACTAAATTCGTCGACCGAGACCGACTTGACTGAACATGACCAATTTTCTATCACAGCCGACTAAGTTGAATATAGTCAAATTTCGTTTAGGACTTACTCGATCGAATATGGCTAAATTTGGACTAGTGCCGACTCGACCAAATTTTGGTCATGACAAACTCGATTAAATTTGGCCAAATTTAGGTCAGGACCGACTCGCCTAAATATGACCAAATTTTGGTCGCGATCGACTCTGCCAAATACGACCAAATTCAGGCCATGACCAACTCGGTCAAATTTTGGTCGAGGCCAACACGACCAAATTTTGATCGGAGCTGACTCGACTGAATTCGGCCGAATTTCGGTTGTGGCCGACTCAGTTGAATACGGCCAAATTTTGATTGTGACCGACTCATTTGAATACGGCCAAATTTCACCGTAGGTCGTCTCAGCCAAATACGACCAAATTTGGGTCAGGGCAGACTCGGCCAAATCTCAATCGGGGCCAACTCGATTGAATTCGACCAAATTTTGATTGGAGCCAACTAGGCTAAATACAGCCAAATTTTGGTCGCGGTTGTCTCGGCCGAATACGGTCAAATTTTGTCTAGGTCGACTCAGGCCAATGCAGTCAAATTTGGGTCGGGGTGAACTCAACCGAATACTTCCAAACGTTGTCCAGGACCAGTTGGGCCAAATTCTATCGAGACCAACTTGATAGAATTCGGCCAAATTTTGTATAGGGTCACGCCAACTCAATCAAATACGACTAAAATTGTACTAGTCGGTCTCAACTTTTAGCCTAACCTAACCTAAAATATAAACTGAAAATTTGGATTGGATATCTTGGATTATCCATTTTGAAAATTTAGATTTAGAGAATGAATATCCAATTCATAAAATATATGTCAGATTGATATCCATATCCAATAAAATGGATTTTAAATGGATTGAATTTTTAATAAAATAGATATTAAATGGATTAGATCATAGAAAAAATAGATTGAATTATAAAAAATGGATTTGTTGCTCATCCTTGATTAGAATTTTGTGACACATCTCTTTGCATATTGAATGTCAGAACAAAAAACCAATAAAAAAATATTGTCTGCCAACATCTAAACAATTTTTTAAAATCATCCATGTAATGATAGCATACATCTGCAAAAGCTTCAAATTATTGTTGTTGCATAAGGTTCGCTTTCCTATTTCCGGTAAAATAATATTTTTTCTCTTCTTTCGATCAATAAGAAATTTGAAGAAGGATAAACAGCAAATAAAAACCTCAGCTATACTGCAACCAGTAAACCAAAGCACCATTATTTTATGAAAGAATCAAGTATTTTAGTGCAATAATGTGAGACGTGCGACGTATGACGTGAGACGTGGAAGGTGAGACGTAGGACGTGGAACGTGCGACATGAGACGAGAGACGTGAGATGTGAGAGGACATGCGACATGAAACGTAAGACGTGAAACGTGAAACGTGAAACAAGAGACGTGATACAAGAGACGTGAGACGCGAGACGTGAGACGTGAGACGTGAGACATGAGACGTGAGACATGAGACATGGAACGTGAGACGTTAGACTTGGAACGTGGGACGTGAAACGTGAGACGTGGGATGTGGGAAGTGGGACGTGAAACGTGAGAGATGTGTGACATGCGACGTGCGACGTGAGACGTGAGACGTGGGATGTGAGACGAGAGACGTGAGACATGAGACATGAGACGTGGAACGTGAGACGTGAGACGTGGGACATGAGACATGGGACGTGGGACATTAGACGTGAGAGACGTGCGATAGGCGACGTGAGACGTGCGATATGAGACGTGGGTCAAAGAACGTGCGACGTGAGACGTGAAAAGAGAACCGTGAGACGTGAGACCATAGACATGAGACATGAGATATGGAACGTGAGACGTGGGACGTGAGTCGTGGGACGTGAGTCGTGGGACATGGGACGTGGAAAGTTGAAAGTGAGACGTGAGACGTGGGGCGTGGAAAGTGAGACTTGAGACGTGGGATGTGAAACGTGAGACGTGAGAAGTGGAACGTGAAATGTGAGACGTGAGAGATGAGAGTCGTGAGACATGGGATGTGAGAGACGTGGAACGTGAGATGTGAGACGTGAGACGAGAGATGTGAGAAGTGAAAGACATGCGACGTGTAATGTGAGACGTGAGACGTGGGACGTGAGATGTGAGACATGGAACGTTGAACGTGGGATGTGAGACATGAAATGTGAAACGTGAGACATGAGACGTGAAACGTGTTACGTGAAACGTGAGACGTGGGACGTGAGACGTTAGACGCGATACGTGAGACGTGGGAGACGTGGGAAGTGAAACTTGAGACGTGGGATGTGAGAGACGTGGGATGTGGGATGTGAGACGTGAGACGTGATACATGAGAAGTGGAACGTGAAACGTAAGAGGTGATATGTCGGACGTGGGAAGTGAGACTTGAGACGTGAGACATGGAATGTGAGAGACGTGGGATGTGGGATGTGGAATGTGAGACGTGAGACGTGATACATGAAAAGTGGAACGTGGAACATAAGACATGAGAGACGAGAGACGTGGGTCGTGAGACGTGGAACGTGAGACGTGAGAGACGTGGGACGTGAGACGGGGACGTGAGACGTGAGAGACGTGGAACGTGAGACGTGAGACGAGAGACGTGAAACGTGAGAAGTCAAAGACATGCGACGTGCAATGTGATACGTGAGACGTGGTATGTGAAACGTGGGACGTGGGATGTTGGACGTGAGACGTGAGACATGGGACGTGGGACGTGGGACGTGGGACATAAAATGTGGAATGTGAGACGTGGAATGTGAGACATGAGACGTGGGACATTAGACGTGAGACATGAGATGTGACTGTGGGATGTGGGACGTGAGACGTGAGATGTGAGACGACGTGGGACGTGAGATGTGAGACATGAGACGAGGGACGTGCGACGTGAGACGTGAAACGAAAGGCGTGAGATGAGAGACGTGAGACGTGGAACGTGAGACGTGAGACGTGAGACGTGGGATGTGAGAGACGAGGGACGTGGGACGTGAGACGTGAGACCTGAGACGTGCGACGTGAGACATCTATAAACACTAAACCTGTAAATTTATATTCATAAACTTTAAAGCTTACAATTTAATTAAAAGTTTTAGAAGTTTAATAAAAGAATTGTTAATGTATCCATACATTTGTACTAACAAATTTAAATTATACTTTTGTAAATAAATGTATTAATAAAAAGAGATTAAATACATTCAAAATTGAAAGAATAAAAAAATGAGGGTAAAAGTAATAATTAATGTTTATTTAACACATAAAAATAAAAATTATGAGTATAACAACAATAATTTATATTTATTAAACTCTTAAATGAGTGGAAGGAAGCAGAGGATGATCTAAAAAGTTAAACTAAGAATGGGAAAAAAATCTAATTTTCATGATCCAATCCATTTTTGCTATGATCCAATCCATTTAATATTCATTTTATTAAAAATTCAATCCATTTTATTGAATTTGGATATCAATATGATCTACATTTTATGAATTGTATATCCATACTCTAAATCTAGATTTCAAAATGGATAGTCCAAAATATCCAATCCAAATTTTTAGTTTATATTTTTGGTTAGGTTACGCTAAAGGTTGAGACGGACTAGCCCAAATTTAGTCGTATTTGATTTAGTTGGCGTGACCCTATACAAAATTTAGCTAAATTAGGCCAAATTCTATCAAGTCGGTCCCGATCGAAATTTGGCCCAGCTAGTCTTGGACAGAATTTGGAAGTATTCGGTTGAGTTCACCCCGACCCAAATTTGACTGCATTGGTCTGAGTCGACCTAGACAAAATTTGACCGTATTCGGCCGAGACAACCGCAACCAAAATTTGGCTGTATTTAGCCTAGTTGGCTCTAGTCAAAATTCGATCGAATTCAATCGAGTTGGCCCGAATTGAGATTTAGGTGAGTCGGCTGAGACGGCCTAGGATGAAATTGACCGTATTCAAATGAGTCGGTCACGATCGAAATTTGGCCGTATTCAACTGAGTCGGCCACGACCGAAATTCGGCCAAATTCAGTCGAGTCGGCTCTGGTCAAAATTCAGTCGAGTCAACTTCGATCAAAATTTGACCGAGTTGGTACTAGTCTGAATTTGGTCGTATTCGACAGAGTCGATCAAGACCGAAATTTGGTCATATTTAGGTGAGTCAGTCCTGACCTAAATTTGGCCAAATTCAGTCGAGTTGGTCATGACCAAAATTTGGTTGAGTCGACACTAGCCCAAATTTAGCCGTATTCAATTGAGTAAGTCCTGAACGAAATTTGACTCTATTCAACTTAGTCGGCTGTGATCGAAAATTGGTCATGTTCAGTCAAGTCGGTCTCGGTCGACAAATTTAGTAGAGTCAACTCTGACCGAAATTTGACTGATTAGGCCCTAGCCCAAATGTGGCCATATTTGGCCAAGTCGGCTTTGGCCAAAATTTGGTCGTATTAGGCAAAATCGACCCTAGCCGAAATTCAATCGAATTCAGTCAAGTCGATCTCGACTGAAATTTTGTCAAGTCGACCTTGGCCCAAATTTGGTCATGTTGTTCCCGACCAAAATTCGTTCAAAAGTCATCCAAGTTCATCCCATGCTGAAATTTGGCCTTGTTGGCTCCGACAAAAAATCTGTCAAAGTCTATGGTGTCAGCCCTATGGACACAAGTTTTAAAAAATTTAATTTGAATTTATTTTATGAAAAATGGATTTTGGATTTTGAACTTGATCCAAATATTTAGATCTGGATTTAAACTTGATCTAAATATTTGAATCTGGATTTAAAAAAAATCCAATCTACTTTTTTTGAAAAAATGGATTTGGATCGAAAATCTAATCCAATTATTTGAATCCAAAATGGATGTGGATTGGATCACTAAAAATTCAATCCATGATCACCACTAGCGTGGGACAAGAAATTAGTGGATGGTCCGTTAGCGGCCCGATATCGGGTGGAACATAATGTCCAAGAAAGTTCGCTAGAATAGGCTTTAACTTGGTTTTGATACCATGTTAGATATGTATAAGCCATGAGAAGAAGAAGAAAGAATGCGTACAAAAATGCCCAAGAAAAGTTTGGTGAAAAACAACTCAATGAGAACTTGCTTGCTTATTGATTTATTAGAACATTTGTTCAATATATAGAGTGCAATGTCCCATCATAGGGAAAAGTAAAACCAAATAAAATAAAATATTTGATAATAATAAAAAAGAATCAAATATATAAATATATGATATCTCTATCAATTTA
>Ga0214545_1005455_pt1 | contig 22939 bp, 7 predicted proteins | sample CNSS4metaG_FD_160064 | JGI IMG/M metagenome (GOLD analysis project Ga0214545, IMG submission 160064) | Root nodule microbial communities from cowpea collected in UCLA plant growth center, Los Angeles, California, USA - CNSS4 | ecosystem: Host-associated > Plants > Roots > Nodule | place: USA...
AATTATACAAGAATTTGAGATGTTAATGCAAGAGTCCATAAAAGAAGTAATTAATATACACAAGTGCAAGTTTTTTTTTTTTTTAATTTTATGCGAGCTTGCGGGCCGGCCCGCGTGGGCCGCAGGCCTATGCGGGCCGAGCCCGCGCGGGCCTGTGGGCTCAATATCCTGGCCCGTCCCCCGCTTTTTCTACGGGCCTACGGGCCAGACCCTAATTGCCATCCCTAGTAGGATGCAGTATAAAATTAGAAAGATGTACTGATCATTAGCATACCAGCAAAAAACACTTTAGAAATAGTAAATCTTTTAATGTTGTTATCATAAACTATTTTTAGGTTTGTCTATTAAGGTAACAATTTTTACAAAAAGAATGTGTAAAAAACAAGTGAGAAAGTTTAAAAAAAATTCTCAAGTCATACTTCTTATACTTATTCTCTTAATTAAGTTTTCCAAATTGAATAACATAGATAAAGAAAATTCAATAAAAAATATCCACTAAAATTTAAAAAATATACCAACATTAATATTAAAAATGGTTAAATATATTTTTGTCCATTAACTTTCAGTGAATTTTGGAATTATTCCATTTCAAAACTTTAGATCAGTTTAGTACTTTATCTTTCAAAATACATGAATTTAGTCATTTTAATCAAATGTGTGAATTTAGTCATTTTGATCAAATTTTGTTAGGTTTATTTGATATTTTTATGCATTTCATAATTGTATTGTCTATAATATTTGATATATTTTTGTTTTATTTATTAAGTCAAATACTATTATAAAATATACGTCAAATAAATTTAATCAAATTTGATTAAAAAGACTAAATTTAATTATTTCCAAAGATAAATAATTAAATTAATCTAAAATTTCACTATAAACTAATTTTAAAATTTACTAAGAGATAGAAAAGAGCGTTAAAAAATCTTAAAAACAATAGTGAAATTACACAGGTTTTCTGAAGTTCGTATGTCAAAAATAACTCCACAAAGTTTCTGCACCTTGTTTCTCCGGCGAGTTATCGGACGGTGGCGAGGTCATTCTGGGCGGCGACAGAAGCATTCCCCCGGCCATGTCAACGAGAAGACTTGGCATGCCGAAAAGGGCTTCCTCGTCAAGGAAATCGTTTTGAAACCACCATGGTGACGCATCAATGTGGGTAGCTTCAGTTTGCGATGCAATGTTGTGGGAAGCTTCAGTTTCAGCCTTCACCATTGCGGCTGCAGCGGAGGCAGCAGTACGTATATCCACCGCAGAGTTGGTTGCAGGGATTTGATACTTGGAAACGGAGTGAGGGAGGTTGAGAACGGCGCCGTCGCCTTTCAAGGCCAATGCTGCGACGTCGTAGGCGGCGGCGGCCATCTCCGGCGTGGGGAAGGTGCCGAGCCATATGCGGGAGGCCTTGCGCGGTTCGCGGATTTCGGAGACCCATTTTCTTCCCCGGGAACGGATTCCGCGGTAGAGTGGGTGCCTCTTGGAAGAGGGTGAGGGAGCCATGGTGGTTCTGTTCTGTTCTAAGGTTAATGATTTTATTGGTAAGAGGTGATGTTTGGAGGGACACTATAACTTGAATATATAACATGCATTACACTTGAATTAAAAAGGGTTTAGTTCATGGAAAATGAAGAAAAAAATGAGATAATTTGGATTTGAAAAAAGATGGAAGAAACCAAATTGTTAAGGATCATCATATTTTGAGAACTCCCCAACGAACACTATAATTTACTTTTAGATTAATTTAGTTATTGAAAGAAAGAGATTTGTATTTAGAAAAAAATAACTGAAAGATGAGAAAAATAAATGTAAGATGAATTAAAAAAGTTTAGGAGTCAATATATGATGATCTTCTCTAATTATTTGTACGTGATGTAAATTTTTACATTAAAAAGGATAAAGTATGTAAAGATAAAAGTAGGTCCACTTTTTTTCTTAATTTGGAAAGGTTGAAAATATTTATGGGATTTTTTTTCTTTCATTTACCTTTTCAATGATTAAGAAAGAAGAAATAAAACATTATATTCTCCATTTCTCTCGTTTTCATGTCATATATGATATATGAAAAGAGAAATAAAAAACTACGAATAGAATAATGTTTTGATGTGACATTTTAATAAGATTTATTTTTATTTTAAAAAAAGAAAAGTTAAATAGATTAGTAGCTTTGGCGTGTTGGTTGACTTAGTTAGAGTTTTAATGAAAAAAAATAGACGAATTGGATTTTCTTAAAACATAAAATATCAAATTAAGATTTTTAAAGCTTTTCTCAATGAACACAATAGCTAATTCTATTAATCTATTTAATTGTTTGATTAAAAATACTTTATTATCTCATTTTCTTCAAAAATCTTTATTTTTTTTTATATTTTCTTATCATATGCATAATTTTCTTTTTGGCATACAAGTTCCTCCACTGGAAAAAGTTATTAAGGAGTCAAGGACTCGATTATTTAAGATCACATACAATTTTTACATGGCATAGTAAAATTTGTTCAAGTTATACAAAATCATTAATGGCATTTTATTGTGGAATATATTTAGATTAATTAAAATTATGATAATCTCAACGGCTAATTTTTTTCTTCCACTCCATCGTGTTTAGTGGAATAGTAAGATAAACATGATTTTTTGTCCATGTTTCTCTTCTTTTTGTACAGCCCAATGTAACTTATTCATAATCATCATTATTCAATACGGAATTTCAGGGTTAATTCAACAACGGGTGTCTACAATATTTGACATCTGGGAAGGAAGTGATAGAAGAAAACATATATAAATATGATAAGCAATTTAATATGTAAGAAAAAAAAAAAAAGTCTGAATATCATTGTTCCCCACGTTTATAATGCACATGGGTCCATAGACTAACGAATAGAGAATTTAAGACGAACAATTCATTTTCTCTTCTTGCTGATAATGCGAGAAAGACAAAGACATCTGCTTCAATATATATATAGTACTTATCTACTACACCAAATATTATATCATATATTTTAAAAAAAGAGTTTGTATAAATTCAGATTTTCTTGTATCAATACAGTTTCATAACTTTTAGCAAATGTAGAACTTCGTGAAATATTTGCCCTTACTGTTTGCAGGGCACAAACCACCTGAAGTGTTGTCGGATTCTGTTCCCACATGTTTCACTACCATCCTAACATTTTTGGTATTCTGGGTCCAATTGTCATTTGTTTCATTTACAAGTGAATGTGATACTTTAATGTGTTTTCCAACTTCGTTGTTGTCTAGTGCCATGGAAAATCATAGGAGATCACTAGATATCAGAAAAAAAAAAAGTTTACATAGTGAACCAATGTAATTATCAAATCATCTGAAAATATAAAGTATGGTTAGTCACTCTTGTCAGGACTGAATGGCGGACATAAATTTCCGCCTAACCAAACCCACTTAAAAAAGAGTTCAGTGCTTATGCAAACACATTCAGTAACAAAACACGATTAAACGCAGACAAAACAGTATCAAGTTTGTAGTGAATTATAAAAATCTATATTCACAATAGTGTAGACCTGCAACTTATTTATTTCTTCTGCTCCTTGTCAACCTTGTTGTCTGTTTGCTCTGGAATTGGTTGTATTCTGACATAAGGTTTCCTGGTTAAAGTCTCTCCTCTTAGAGCAGCAATGTAGCGGTCATTAGTATCCTCCTTCCGCTTTAGTTCTCCGAGGTACTCTGCCAGTCTCTCTTTATTCACTTGCCCCATCATCTGATACATAATTAAAACAACTACATCGTTAGGATTTTCACCAAAGAAAGGAAATCACCTCGATGAAACAAGTGCGAACTTGACTATTTAATTCAACTCAACAAGTAATTTAACTTCTAAGATAAACGGAGCTTCTATTCCAATCCAAGATAGATCTTGCTGGTTACATATGTAGGTTTTAAATGATAAAGAAAAAAATATCAAAATGAAAAAAATGTGTGAAAAAAATACACATAAGAATGTATCATTTTAAGAAAAACCTCCACAATTAAATGGATAGAAAGTTGAATTACAGATTATGGAAAATGTGGGATCCAAGATACATTGGCCATTCACCCTATGGTTCTGAAGAGTTTTTCACAGCCTCACACCTGCAGGCTCTATATATGTTTAATGTTGAAGGAAACAAACCCTTCTGTTAAGAAACATACATAAATATACGACTATAACACAGTTAATTTGTTATGGAGAGGAAAAGTAGTCAAAACGAAGTCAATAAAGTATATATCGGACTTTGGCAGACATGGTCCATGGGATCTGAAGACTTGTTTTCGAGCCAAACAGTTCACAAGGAAGTTTCTCAATTATTTATCATAATGGTCACATGAAGGGTACAGGCGCAGATTAAAAATCGCAGAATGATGGCAAGCACCACCTGACAGCACTAGCCCATAATGAAGCCCGGATGGCTAAAGTATTGGAGTTGTAGCTGTATCTGATACTGATAGAAATATGACAGAGTTTTAGAAATGTATCCAAGGAGAATAGTCCAATTTTATTGACTGATATGTTTGAGATGAGGCTCCAACATTTTGAGTAGGACTAAAATTACACATGGCTCTACGTTTCCCCTGTATCGTTAAACTATAGCGAATTGTAGGAAATAGCTAGCTGAGTAGGACCAATGATGCTTCTTTGGCATTCTGAAAGGTATCGGGGAAAGGAATATAATTTTGAAACAAATACGAAAACAACAAATTCAAATATATAACAATGGCCTTTGTTGTCATCACAAGTATTGTTTTTGTAACAGATCCCTGTCATCCACTGATATAAATTATAATTGTGTATCTTGTATCCCTATTGTGTGATGTATCATTCACACTAATGTATCTAGGCTTCTCTTCACAGTAACCCCATTAGCTAAGAAATAGAAGAAAAAAAGAAAAATGTAAAACAGCAGGGGACTCTCCCAAAATTCAAATGACTATTTGTGGCTTCTCCTCTCCTCTATTTCCCTATTGAATCCCTTCACTCCACTCCCTTGGGCAAAGGCAATATCATCCCTTCTTCATTCTCTCCACTCCTACTACTAATTAACAGCCAGTTCATCTGCCATAACCCACCCAGGTGATTTTAATTTCCCCTTCTTACTCCCCCACTACTTCTATTCCACACGTATAATATAGTTCTAAACTCTGATCCACAATTATGGCTCATATAGTAAGATCAAGGAGCTTTCCCTACGAAAAAAGTTACGAATGGCATGTATGATATCAGCACAACACAAGTGGCTTATCTCAAAACCGCTACAGCAGTATAGCGGATAAATTATCAGCAGCAGCCGCAAAAGTATATACTAAGTTGAACTAGTGAATAAACAAACATAACCCTAATCCTAATCCTAAAAGGGTTTAAACTTTATTCATAAAGAAATACATAGAAAAGGATTGGAAGAGCGAAGGAGAGAGTTACCAACGATTCGGGACGAGCACTTCTGCGAAGATGGGTCTCGAGCTGCTCGTTGCGCGTGTTAGTGAGTTGCATAACGCCATAGCCTATGACGCCCGGAACGACGCCGCATATGGTGGCGAATGCAAGAAAGAAGGGTTTGGATTCGCGGGTCCTCCTCACGATCCATTTCCACGCCATCTCGCTCTTTCCACTCGTCGCTCTTCCTCTTCTCCAGACCTTTCTATGTAAAACGACAAAATTGTTGTACTCTTTATTTGAATTTATTTTTGGTAAAAAAAACATTATATTTGTGTATAAATCATTTTATATCAAATATCTATAAAATATATATATATATATATATATATATATATATATATATATATATATAAAAAATATATATGTATATATATTATTATATAAAATATATATAAAATATATATATATATATATATATATATATATATATATATATATATCAACGATATATAAAAAGAATATTCACTATCGTATATATATTTCGTTATTTCAATTTTATCTTTACTTATTATTTTAAAAACTAATTATTTTATAAATAATTTACTTTTAATCGTTAGTTTAAATATATTTTTTGTCGTTGTTTTAAAAATCTCTCTTATGTTTATATTTTATTTTTCTAATTTAATATTTAACAACTATTTTAAAAATTCATCATATATTCTTTATTGAAATGAAAGGAACCGAATTGAACTAAACTAAACAGAACCAGACCGAATCAAACTGAACCGGACTGGACCGAATCGAACCACACTGAACCGAAATGAACCGCACTAAACTGAATCGAACTGAACCGCATTGAATCGAACCGGACCGAATCGAACCACACTAAATCAGACTGCACTAAACCGAACCGGACCGAACCAAACTGAACTGAAATACTATTTAGTTGTGCTGAATTTTAAAACACCTTCAAAAAAAGAGGAAAAAATTTAAAGGAAAATTTTACACTTTCACAATTAATTAATATAGAGCAAAAGAATAATCGTTTTGTAATCTGCGCAAAAAATGTCATACTCAAAAGTTTTTTTCAGCACCACAATAATGTCCCTCTTAAACAATTGAAACATAATGTTTTTTCTCAAATTAAATATAATATAGCAAGTGTATAAACAATAACATATAAAAACAGTATACTTTCAATAAAAAGTCCAAAGGACAAATTTGAATTTGTTTGTATTCACCTTTCACATAAATAACTATTTTGTCAAAGTGAAGAACATAGAGTTCCGAAATTGGTAAAAGCCTAAATATTTTTAAAGAAATATTATAAGACGATGAAAAAGAGGGAGGAGTGAAACATTAAGTATAAAAAAATGAGAAAAATGCAAAAGACATATAACAGAAGAATAAAATGTTAGTTAGGGTTAAGGTTCGAAATAAGACATATCAATTGAGTGGGGTGTGAAGTGTTAGAATTGCAATGAAGGTGATAAGGTGGGACGACGAGAGCAAGGCGAAATGGCCTTATGTAGTAGTGACGGGGATGAGAAACTCAGGATCATTGTCTCAATGATGGTGATTGGATTAAAAAATGGAGTGTGCACAATGTGTAGGATAAGAGGCTATTGAAGAAAGATGACAAAATAAAATACATAATTCAATTAATGAGTAAATAATAAATAGAAGTTCAGTTTTTTAAAAATAGCCCGCAAAACAATACAAGTTAATTTTTTTTTACTATAATATTTATTTTTTATTAAAAATAGTTTTTTTTTTCTACCTTAATATAATACAACTAATTATAGTTAAGTTTAGTTAGATTAATTTTGTTCATCTATAACAATATATAGAGAGAATATCCTCTTTTGTGTTCATATTTCGTTATTCCAATTTTATTCTTAATTATTATTTTAAAAACTAATTATTTTATAAATAGTTTACTTTTAACGTCTAAAAATCTCTTTTGTCTGCAACAATTATTTTAAAAACCTTTCTTATGTTCATATTTTATTTTTCTAATTTTACATTTAACAACTATTTTAAGAATTCATTATATATCCTTTATTGAACTGAACCGAACTGAATCGAATTGAACTGAACGAAACCGAACTAGACCGAACTGAACCAAACTGAATCGGATCGGACCAAACCGAAACGCACTAAACCGAACCGGTCGAACCGAACCAAACCGGATCGAATCAAACCGCACTAAACCGAATCGGACAAGACCAAATTGGACCAAACCAACTGAAATAAACCAAACCAAATTGAACCGAACCGAACCAAACTGAACTGAAATACTCTTTAGTTATGCTGAATTTTAAAACACCTTCAAAAAATGATAAAATCTAAAGAAAAAATTTCCACTTTCATAGTTAATTAATATAGAGCAAAAAGAGAGTTGCTTTGTAACGTGGGCAAAAAATGACATACCCATAAGTTTTTTCAGCACTAACACTACAATCGTAAGGTCTCTTTTAAACATTTGAAACATAATATTTTTTCCCAAATTAAATATAGCAAATGTATAAACAATAACATAAACAAATGTATACTTTTAATAAAAAAATTCAAAGGACAAGTTTGAATTTGTTTGTATTCACCTTTCACACAAATAACTATTTTGTCAAAGTGCAGAACATAGAGTTCTGAAATTAGTAAAAGTTTAAATATTTAAGAAAAATATTATAAGATGATGAAAAAGAAAAGTAAAATGGGAGCAGTGAAACATTAAGTATGAAAAAAATGAAAAGAATGCAAAAGACATATAAAAGAAGGATAAAATGTTAGTTAGGATTAAGGTTCAAAATAAGACATATCAGTTGGGTGAAATGTGAGGTGTTAGAATTGTAGTGAAGGTGGTAAGGTGGGACGACAAGAGCAAGGCGACATAGCCTTTTATAGTAGTGACGGAGATGAGAAGCTCGCGATCATTGTCTCAATGGTGATGATTTAATTAAAATATTGAGCGTGTGCGGTGTTTAGGATAAGATGTCATTGAAGACAAATGAGAAGATAAAATGCATAATTCAATTAGTGAGCAGTTAGAAGTTCAGTTTTTTAAAAATAAACGGTAAAATAATACGATTTAAATTTTATTATTATTTTTACTATAATTTTTTTTTATTAAAAATAGTTTTTTTCTACCTTAATATAATACAACTAATTATAGTTAAGTTTAGTTAGATTAATTTTGTTCAGCTATAACAATATATGAAGAAAATATCTTCTTTTGTGTCCATATTTCGTTATTCCAATATTACCCTTAATTATTATTTTAAAAATTAATTATTTTATAAATAATTTACTTTTAACTGTTAGTCTAAAAATCTCTTTTGTCTGCAACAGTTGCTCTAAAAACCTCTCTTATGTTCATTTTTTTTTCTAATTATACATTTAACAACTATTTTAAAAATTCATTATATATCCTTTATTGAACTGAACCAAACCGAATCAAATTGAATTGAATTTAACCGGACTAGACCGAACTGAACTGAACCAAACTGAACCGAACCGAACCAAACCGCACTGAACCAAATTGAATCACACTAAACCGCATTGAACTGAAACGAACCAGACCAGACTGAACCGAATCGAACCGAACCAGACCAGACCGAATCGAATCGCACTAAACCAGACCGCACTAAATCGAGCTGGACCAGACTATATTGGACCGAACCGGACCGAACCAAACCAAACCAAACCTAATTGAACCGGACCGAACCAAACCAAATCAAACCAAACTGAAATACTCTTTAGTTGTGCTCGATTTTAAAACACCTTAAAAAAAGGATAAAATTTAAAGAAAAATTTTACAGTTTCATAATTAATTAATATAAAACAAAAGGAGAGTCGTTTTGTAATGTGCGCACAAAATGTCATACCTAAAAGTTTTTTTTAGCACCAACACCACAATCTTAAGGTCCCTTTTAAACAATTTAAACATAATGTTTTTTCCCAAATTAAATATAACAAATGCATAAACAATAACATAAACAAAAAAGGTATACTTTCAATAAAAAAAAATCAAAGGACAAGCTTGAATTTGTTTGTATTCACGTTTTACACAAATAACTATTTTGTCAAAGTGCAAAACATAGAGTTCTAAAATTGGTAAAAGCCTAAATATTTAAGAAAAATATTATAAGACGATGAAATAGAAAAGTGAAATGGGAGCAGTGAAACATTAAGTATGAAAAAGTGAGAGAAGAATGCAAAAAACATATAAGAGAAGGATAAAATGTTAGTTAGGGTTAATGTTCAAAATATCAGTTGGGTGGAATGTGAGGTTTTAGAATTATAGTGAAGGTGATAAGGTGGGACAACGAGAGCAAGGCGACATGGCCTTATATAGTAGTGACGAGGATGAGAAGTTCACGATCATTGTCTCAATGTTGGTGATTTAATTAAAAACTGGAGAGTGCGCGGTGTTTAGGATAAGTTGCCATTGAAGAAAAATGAGAAAATAAAATACATAATTCAGTTAGTGAACAATTAATAAATAGAAGTTCAGTTTTTTAGAAATAAACGGTTTAAATTTAATTTTTTTTACTATAATATTTTTTTTATTAAAAATAGTTTTTTTTCTACCTTAATATAATACAACTAATTATAGTTAAGTTTAGTTAGATTAATTTTGTTCATCTATAACAATATATAAAGAAAATATTCTCTTTTGTGTCCATATTTCGTTATTCCAATTTTATACATAATTCAAATTGCTACATAATATTTGTTATTTGCATATATATATATATATATATATATATATATATATATATATATATATATATATATATATATTAACAATACTATTTATTTATTGTTAAATGCAGGGAAGCTGAAACACATCCTAGACATCAATCTTTATTTGGCCTCCTAATTAAAGAAATGTTTAAGTATGTAAATCTATGATACTTTCATTTACAATTTTTTTCTACATCATGTATGTAATATTTCAGTTTTTTAATGAATGTATATTTATAGACATCTACTAAAATAGTTTGTATATTTATAGACAACTACCATTAACTCCATCACATTCAGATATAGCTCATTAACCCCAAATCTTGATCAAATGTATTAATAATTTATGTATACCCATCATAATTGTCATTGATTATTTGATATTATACATATAGATACATAAAAAAAGCGAACACACATGCACGACAACACCTATGTTTTTGCTAGTATATATAAGGATGATTCCTTTTTTGTGTCCACATTTCAAAATTTCAATTATACCCTTTAAAATATAATTATTTATTAAATTTTTAAAAATTGACCGTTATTTTTACAATTTTTTTTGTAAAATGCTTCTTTTTTATCAATCATTATTCTCTCATCTTTTCTTATATATTTTACTTTATTTTCAATAAATATAATTTTATTTTATATATTAATTTAATAACATCACAATATCATCATCTACTAATATAATATCATATATATTTAAAAATATATATATATATATATATATAGAGAGGTGCGATAACACCTGTATTTATATTAGTAAATCTAAAGAAAATGATGTGTTTGCCAAGTGTTTCGGTAGATATGTTCCGATTTTGGCACTTTGATTCAGCACTTGAGCAAGGCTCATAAGTCACGGTTAAAGATGAAATAAATAATGTCTTTGCGGAGGTTTCACGTGTCATCCTCGTGTATTATACAGATATAGGAACTATGCAATCAGGTTCTATAGAATTCCCACATGCATTTCTCATAAGTGATGACGAAAACGAGAATATCCTCCCAGAATTCAACCCCTCCTAAGACAAAATTCAATCATTGAAAATGCCACGCAGATATCAAAATTCGACTCTCCAGATAACTGAATTCCAACCTGCAACAATCAATTTTTCTTCCCTTCCTCCACAAGAGCGCAACAACAAAAAGAAAATTACAAAAGTTCCCAGAATTCAGCGAGAACCGAATTCCGGATGGATTTTCGTCATTGAAGATGCCAAACGCGATTGCGAACCAGAGACCAAATTCTCTGCTGCGACAGTGATCAGTGCTAGTGTGAAAAATAAAACGACAATGTGGATGCCAAAAAATGAAACAAGTGAAAACAAGGGGAAAGCATTGTGTAATGTGGATGCCAAAAAATGAAACAAGTGAAAACAAAATAGAAGATGGGAATTAAGATTGAATAATTTCCTTGTTTTCCGATGGGATGGGTTTCGATTTCGTCTATACAAAAACTCATAACTGCAGAAAAACATCAGTGGTTGGTCAAAAGGGATTAGGAGGAAAATGCTCAACATCCATGGAAGGGAAACCAGACTGTACGGTTCGCATTCCTCTAAGTATACTCTTTGCTGTTTCTCTCTCCTGTAAAAAATAATTAAACCATTTAATGATTTTAGAAGACCAACCTGCTTCAAATTGAAAGTTGAGTAGAATATTTAGACTCACCGGGCCAGTATAATCCAGAAGACGTGTACAGTACACCTCAGCTTCTTCAAACTTTTTCTGTGCTCTGTAATATTTTGCAAGATAGAGCAAAGCTTCAACCATTTTAGGCCCTTCCCTCTCTTCAGATTCCATCCTCTCCAAGTCCTTTTTGTAGTAAAATGCAGCCTCTTCAGGTCGCCCCAGCTCCGAAAGAAGTCTTGCCAAGTTGTGCAGTGCAATTGCTTCCCTGTCATTACAATTTGCTGCTCTTCTGTAACACTTAACTGCTTCATCAAGCATACGAAGTTGATCAGTTTCATAGCACTGTGCCATAGCAATCCACAACCGAGAATCATTTGGCTGCAAGAATACAGATTTTTTGAAGTAATGAAGCGCATAGAGAGGCATTCCCATCATCTCATAAGCCTGTCCTAGTCCATACCAAGCTCGATAATCACGTGGGTCAATGTCTACTGCCCGACGATAGGCATCTACAGCAGCAGGAGTGTTTTTCATCTCAACAAACTCATGTCCCATAAGTGTCCAAGCTGATAAGAAATTTTTGTTCAATTTAAGTGCTCTCCTAAAATATACAACTGCCTTTTCATGCTGCCCTTTTAAACTGTAATAATTTCCAATAATACAACAAGATTCAGGTCTGTATTTATCAGTCAAGAATACTCTATGGGCAAGATAACTCAAAGCAGAAAAACATTCCTTAGCATAAAGCACGTTGGAGTACATGTCCATGTCTTCTACTCTGTATGGATCATTACTAAGCAGTTCTTCAAATATTGCTTCAACTTGATCAAATTCTCTCAAACTGTACTGGGCTTTTGCAATTTGTGCCTGTATGTAATTACTATTACCAAAGGTTCCCAGCAGGTATTCATATTTTGACAGAGAGTCGTTGTGCATCCTTAATTCTTGGTAAACACTGGCAAGGAAAAAATCCTTCATCCAATGGCTATTGAGATTAAGACTATTCAATATATCAACTGTTTTGCATAAAGATTGCAGCTCAGTCCAGACATTCCAGTTCCAAGGGTAGCTATTCACAGATTCCACGAGAACTGTACGTGCAAGGTTCTCGCTGCCTTTCTGTTTGAGCACAAGACCATATAAGTACAAACCAAAAGGATCAATTTTACCATTATTGCGTAGTGTTGACAATTCCCTCTCCAACGATACTAATTCACGATTGACAGCATCACTCTTACCCAGAGGCCCCTCAAGTTCTATCATTTCTTCCTCTTTTCGCTTTTCTCCAGCCTGAATAAAGTAAAAGAAAAATGAAAAATATGAACATGGAACGATGTACACTTGCTTATTTTAATTGAGTTTCTCTAAATACAAAAGAACAAATGATGCAGATCATATATATATATATATATATATATATATATATATATATATATATATGTAAGGATTGATTAGGCAGAAAAACATACGATTTTGTTTTTGGAAGAAAAAATATAAGATCTTGTTCTCAGAAAAAAAACTAATATAAAGTGTTTCATTTTAAGAAAATCCTCCAAAAATAATCGAGTGGAATAACAGATGTACAATGTGGAATCAATGTTACATTAAGCATAACCAAATGTATGTAGTGTTCATGGCTTGCAGGTTTCAAAAACATATTTAAGGGTATTAAGCTTATCCTTATTGAAGAAAACACACCTTTTGCAAAGAACTCATTCATAAATGTGAAATTGCAACGCCAGTTCATCACAATGTTTTAAATCCCCAAAAGTGGCCAAAGATACTATAGTGAGATAGCATATAGTACCTTGCTATGAATAGGAGCATCATCAACTGGAGGATTTAAAAAGCTTGCTACGAGTATGCAGATTCAACAGAGCATGGGCAGATTAGCCAAGGTGTTTGAGCATGAGGAAGCCATCTTAAAGTGTTCTTTCCTATTTCTTGTTTGTAAATACACTAGCATAAATTTAGTATTTTGTTTAGTTAGTAAAATTAATAACTATAGTATAATAAAATTAGTATGATAGAAAGTGAGCTGTTCTATTAAAATAAAGAAAATCAATTTTGATTTGAGGTCAATCTAGGTTAGGCTGTGCTGTTTCAGTTTCACCCCTTGCACATTGAGGACAATGTGTGATTCAAGTGTAAGAGGGGGTTCAAGGAGTCAAAAATTTTGCACTTTTGCTGTTTCTTTTTGCAATTTTTAGTTGCTGATTGCGTGTTTGCTGTTTTTAGAAGCTTAGGATTTGATGTTTTAGTATTCTAGTTGAATTTCATTTGCTGTTTTCCTTCTAATCTAGTAGAAATCATCTAGAGTATTTTGATAAAACCCTTGTCTAGCTATCCTGTTCCAGTTTCTGTTTTTCCTTTTAGTTTCAGTAGTAGAGTTTTGTCTTAGCTTTACCTTGTAAGTTTGAAAGTGTCTATATAGTCTCTTTGATATTTTAGATGTTAGTCTCTTTTTGTTGTTTTCTGCTTTTAAAACTTTTTACAAGCTGTTTAGAGTCATTTTTTGTTGATTTGTTGTTTTCCAGCATGTTACTTGTTGATTTGTCATTTGATGTTGATAAGCTCTAACTTGTTTTGAGTAGTTCATTCAACAAAAAGTACATTAAGTTATCATGAAAAACTGGTTTAGATCAGTTTTGACAAAAATTTTAACCAAGTGAGATTTTGAGCCTTATTTCTCTTCGTGTGTGATTTCAGTTATGATTCTAATACTCCAGAACTTGCATTGACCCTTCCTGACGTTGCTTGTTGTCTGCACTTTTGATATGATCTAGGTCATTTTTGTTTTAAGGCCACTTAGCTAAATAGCCTACATTAAACAGATTTCCATCGCACCAAATTTTGAGTTTGATTAACTTTTTATTTCATGATTTTTTAGCACATTATAAGCCCTGGACCAGACAAACCAGTAATCACCCAACCTTAGAGTTGTGAGGGGCTTTGGAAGTGTTTTGGAAATCTAAATATTTTCATTTCCATCATAATGCATTTTGTTAATTCTGATTGACAAACCAAATTCATAACCATGAGCATTCAGTTTTCATCCTTGCATTATACTAATTGTGATTTTTGATTGAAAGCTGTTTTCTAGATGGTCTAATATGACTTTCATACTCCAAGAATTCATCATTGAGTACTTGGCAGTCAAGGTTGAAGGTTGAATGACCATGGTTGAATTTATTTCTCTGATTTCTGAAATCACCCATTTCATTCTATTCACTGTTTACAAATCTTTTTACTGATTCTAATTTCCAATTCTGTTTTGCATTCAAATATTAATTCTTAATCTGATTTCGTTTTGTATATTGTGCTTCATTCTCTAATTCAATTTTTAATTCAGAATTCAGTTTGATTATAATGTTACTTAATACAGTTTTGATAGGTAATATGGTCATTTTCTCATTTTCAGATTCTAGCATTAGTTCATATTAAACTTCAGTTGCTGCATTCTTTGTTTAGTTTTTTTATCATTGTATCAGAATCATGTCTCTGCATTCTGTTCTAGGATTAGTTCTTAGTTTCCAGTTCTTACAAGTTTAGAAGTTAGGTTTTCAGAATTTTAGGAATTAAATTCTGCACTTGTTCTTTTTGATGGTTATCGGTTTTAATGCTCAATTAGCATTGTTTTAGAATAGTTTGCATGTTCATATCATGAATCAATTTATAGAAGTGCATAAGAACACATTCTTCATAGCAGACCACATGAAATCCTTTACTGTCAGAACTGATAGTTTGTACCATTTGTTGTCCAATTCAGGGTTTTGATGCAGATTTCATAATTCTGAGTTGTTTAGTAGTTTTTAATTCATATCGTGCATAGTTTTATTGATTCAAATATGTTCCATTAATTTACATTGCATAATTCAAAGTTTTAGTTCATAGAGACATTTTGTCAAACAGCTTGTGCAGTTTTCTGTTTTCAGTTATGACTTTTATCAAACAGTTTTGTTTCTCATAATTTTACACAGTTTTAGTTATAATTTAATATCAGCGCATATTTCTTTACACTTTGCATTGTATTCTAAGTGTTAACATCTATTTTTCATTCATCATAACTCATTTTATAGATAATTTGCATTCTGTTCTCACTAAAAAGCCTGCATACTGTTTTAAATATAGGTTCTGTTCTGGTTTTAGTTTCATGCACCACATTCATACCATTCTTAGGATACTTCTCCTTTAAATAGCCTTTTTACATTCCACATTCCTCAAACAGTACATATCTTGGTCAGATTGCAGATTTCTATACTTAAAGATTGTTATTTCCTTTGATTGATATTCATGGTCCACCCTATACCACATTAGGAAGACTTTTTGGATTTTGCTTCAACTTGAATGCAACTATATGCTTCAACAATAGACATGAGGAAAAGACAGAGAAAAGTGGGTGACACATGTAGGTAGAGAAGAGAGATTATGACTAAGAGTATAGAAGTAAGGAAAAGGTGAAATAATGAGTGGTCATGGCCTGAGGGAAAAGAAAGATCATTTTTGCATGCACAGATTTGCACAAAGAATAAAGAAGATTTAGGGTGTTGACAAACGGGGGAGGACACGCCACAACAAATTTTTAGTATGATACATGCACACTTCCACCCAAGATTCAGTGCAATGAATCAAACAATAGATGTGATTTATACGATTTTGAAAGTGATTTGAACAATACAAGACCAACTCAGAGAAAAAAACGAGTGTTGCAAAGATTCAAACAGTGGGGGTAGTAGAATCCTATGATATCGGACAATACTTATGATTCTGAAATGGACAATCGAATGATATATAACAAGGGTTTTTGTTATGATCACAACTATCCTTTTGTTGAAAATGTTGATCACCATCCACTGATCACTGTCTCTAAATATTTTGCATTTCTCTAAATTAATTATTTTAAATTTTATATTAACATACCATATCATATCTTTAAATTTTAAGAGTTTCCTATACCTCTATTGTATACCTTTATCTTTGTGGTATGATAACAGTGTTGTAAAAGGATGAAAAAAAAAATGTAAGAAAATATCTCCAAAAAAACAAACTAATCTATTGCATATGAGTGCATTGCCACCTACTAATTGCAATCTACTCAGAGGATACTGCACATATTCAAATTGAAATGGATTTTGTCATGAAATTGAACAGAAATGCATGTACTCTGTCATACTTGTATACTTCCCCTATTTTCTCATAAACCTTTTGTCTGTATTAGTGTGCACTTATGGAATTACATTCATCAGAAATTATTCCTTGGCAAAAAAAAAACATATGAAATGAATAACCTATCAAATTATCTTCGGTACTAAAAAAAAAAAAAAAAAATATATATATATATATATATAGGGAAGAGTGCATTGAAATCCGGAATGCATCAGAAGTTTCACTACATGCTAGCACATAAAATCCTACAAATTACTATGCACATTCAGTACAAAATAAAAGAAAGAACACAGAACTGACCAGATAGAGAGCATAACAGCGCAAGAATACCGACTTTCTTCCATTTTGATCACGAAGAACATGAGCGGCTCGCTTATACTCTCGGCAATCAAAATAAGCCTTTGCCTGAAGGTAAAAATCATCATCTACAAGCCCGTCTTCCTCCATCACAGGTGTGGCAACATACGAAACACCAGCGATTGGGGTCACAGTGACATCATGAGTCTTGTACTTCCGGCGAATGCTTGAACTCCCACGCTGAAATCTGGTGTTCGAAGGAGTGAACTTCACAGGGTCGTGCTCAATACCCACCAACTGTTCTGCTGCCCTGAAACCACATCTTCATCAGAAACAAACCACCCATTCGCGGAAATGACGTAGAAAAGCAAAGGGAAACTTCAAAAATTGAAACTCAAATGTCTGGTTGAAAACCCCAAATTTTCTTTGGATTAGGGTTTCTGTTGAGATACCATTTGGAAGCAGAGTAGAGACATCTATCGCTTAGTTGGCGAATCGCAATGCGAAGTTCGCTTCTGCAACTCTCTTTGGAACTCATCGCCTTCGACTACACTCAAAGTAATGAAATCGCGCCCACTGTGTTTTTTCAAATTGTTGTCTTCTTTGTCTTTCCTCTCATTACTTCATTCCTTCCTACTATGCTTCTAATATTTCTCTTTTTCTCTCTCCCTCTCTCTTTTCTTCAATTTGTATATAAAATAAAAAATCTAAATTATGTGACTTCTTTCTAAAATAAAGTAAATAAATTATTTTTTTTGTTAATTATATTTTATATATTTTATTTCTGGAAATTAAAATGAGTTGGAGGGAATTAGAAATGATGCATTAATTAGAGGGAAAAATATATATGAATTAGCATGTGATATTTGAAATGCGTGACTCCCTTTGTAATTAATATTTAGACACTATATTTATAATAATTTACATCGATAATTTACCAAAATTAAACTATGTTAATTCAATTAAAGCATGTAATAATAAATTTACTTATTTGTGTGTTACCTCTATTCTTAAATATGAAAAATACTTATTTTAACATCAATTGTCTCAAATATTAAACAGAACATTTAATGTTTTTAAAAACTAAAAAAAAATACTTCAATAAAAGAAAACTTTCTTCACTAAACTAATGTGTAGTAAAAAAATTAAAAAAAAAACAACAAAACTCAAATATTTATCTGTGTATGTCATATATCAAAGACATCATATTCATATTACATTCCATTCAACCAATTACATAGACACTTGTGTTAAAAAAAAATGACTCATACACATTTACGAAGAAATGAATTGATTGTTTTAAAGAATACTTAAAAAGATACCTACTAAACCAAAAATACACCAATAATCAGGTTAACAATATGTGCTTCATCTAGTGGACCAGTCTATCGATACGTCAAAAAACGCTAGACGGACAAAGACATTGAGTCTACTAACCCACAAGAGTATGGTTTGTAGAAGCTTGCAATCCATTGGTCCGTATAAAAAAAAAAAACTTACACTTGTGTATATCAGTTACTTCCTTTATGGACTTCTAATGAACATTCTAAATTTTTGTATAATTAAAAACGACAAATATTATATATTTTTAAATGTGGTAAATTTGAATAATACATCGTCTATAAAAGTACAAATATGAATATGATGAAAATATTAAATTATTAATTTATCATTTAACTTTCCAAAGTATTTACTTAATTTTATAAACTTGTTAAAATTTTCAATTTGTTGAACATTGAAAGCTTTATCATAAAATTAAAAAAAAAAAATTGATCAAAGACCCACAGACTTGCACTTATGCGAGACAGACCAAATCTTCAATCAATACTAAAAGTATGGGACTAACTAAATATGAGACAAATCTAAACGGACCGAACTAACTCATATTATCATCTTACCAATAACTTGTAAAATATTATTCGAGATAGAAAAAAGAAAAATAAAAAACAATGATTCCTACCTACACTTGTCAATTTCCCTTTAATTGAATTATTTATAAAAGATCAAAGCACATTTTCTATACTAAGAAGTTTTCTTTGCACTCACATAAGTTCCTTTCTTAAAATTCATATTTGATTAAGAACAATATTTTTTTTTTAAACAAATTAGTTGTAACTGCCTATTTTAATTGATTATATTTGACCTTAATCGATTATACTGTTTTATTTCGAACTCGAAAATTAAAATAATTTTAGACCTAATCGATTAATATTAATCCTAATAGGTTAATTGTAAATTGATGTGTTTTAAGAATAATCCTTTAACGTAATTGATTCATTACAAAACATCTTCAAATTCATTACAGAACATCTTCAAATTCAGTTTTACTCAAACTAATTGATTATTTTAAAATTTAATCAATTATATTTCCAAAGTGTCTAACATATGATTTTTCTCAATTGATTTTCTGTTCATCCATTCAATTAATTTGTTTATATATAAAAAAACTTTCATCTTTTAAAATAAACGGAAGAGTAGAGAAATTCACGATAAAAAAAATCAATCATTCTCACTTTCATCATAACACATTTAATATGTTTTTTCAATTTCAATCTCTCCCTCTCTTACATAAGATGATGTAGTATAACATGCAAAAACCCAAAAAACTGTCAAATTACACTTAACCTATAAATTTGAAATTATTACTTATATATTCGATATTGGTCATAATTCACAAGAACATTTTGTAGTCTTAGTAATAAGGAGAGATTTACAAATTATTCGGGTGTGAGATATTACATTGTTCTAAGAATCTTAGATGTTGTCGGAGTAAACAAGAGCATTATAGTGCGTCATAAATTATTATCCAAGACTTATACAATTTGAATTCCATAAAAACATTCAATGACCCAAATCACATAACACTTATCAAATTTATAGAACTGTATCTATCACAAAATAATTACTATAGTATACCATTACAAATTTTGTGTAGTACGATATTAAAATCTGTATAATTTTTAAATAATTAACAAAAATGGAGTGTCTTGAACATTAATAAACTATATTAGAACACATACAACATGCTAATTAAATTTAAAATAAGTCTTAAATATTAATATTTTAAATGGAATTATTTTTAAGAATTTTCATTTACATTATGGTTTGATTTTTATCATTAATGAAATGATGTGAAAATTATCAAAAAATCGTTATTTTTGTCTTTTTATTTTCAATTGAGTGATCAATATGTTTATTTCATTTTCAATATTTTCCAACTCATTGATTAACTCATTTTTTAAAAGAAAAAATGAAATTGATAGATTAATCGAAATAGATTAAAAAAGAAAGACTCAAGTTGATAAATGAGTTAATTGGAAACGAAAATTAATGAAAAATACTTAAATAAATATTAAAAACACACTCAAAATTTTACAAAATGAAAAACTTTAACAAATACTTAACTAGAAATACAAAAAAATATATACATTTCTTAAAACTTAATTAACTATAGTAAAAATGAAACTATAATACTTATCATGATGATCTGTAAGTATAAAATATCTTTTTTATGTCCATTCAATTTTTAATTGACATAAAAATTACTTATTGTATTGATTAATATTCTAACTAGCATAGAATAGAAAGTGAGTATGAGAATTAGAAAGTGAGAAATAAACCCTGTAATTCCTAAACGAAGTTCCATTTTTCAGAAATCTCAAACCTTGAGAATTCTCATTTCATAGCCCAAATGTCTAAAATACTCGTTCTTGAACTCAAACCCTGACGCTCATAATAAGGATCTTCAGGCAGTAAACTAAGGTATTTGATCTTCAATGATTTACATATTCAGATGCCTGTTCCATTTAAGTTTTGAACTTTAACATGATAAAAAATGTACAAACGATTGAAAATCCTGGTATGATTAAGTTTCATATTAAATAAAAATTAAAATGTTAACTATCATATAAGAATGAAGATATAATACTAATTTACAAAGTCAAGTGAAAAATTAACGTTTCCAATTCTAAAATATCAGAATTTGGAGTCACTTCATATATGAAGAAAGTGAGTTATTGGTGATTACGCGGTTCCATTTTGCCGACAAAGGCTTGTTGGTATTTAGCCAACATGTATAACACTAAATTTGAGGGACAGTGGTTTACGTAAATGATAAAGCAGTATAGTGGTTCACACCTGTAGCGAATGAGATAGACGATGATGTTTATTTGTCGAAAAATGTTTTTTTCTTTTACTAAAATTTATTTTTAGAGATATTTTTATCATTAAAATATTAATTTTGTATTTATAAAAAAATTCAAAAATAAAACAACAGATGTAAAAAGTGTGTAAAAATTAGCTGAGTGTGAAAATAAAAATAAGAATACTCTTATCTGTTTCCTTTAGTTATCTCTCCCATCAATATTAGGCAACACATGGCGTAAAAAATCCAAACACCTTATTCTTTCACCAAACTAAACTATTTCATACCTTTTTATTTTTCTACGCGCTACCTTATACGTGTATTACGTATTACATTATATATGTTTATCGGATCCGCTTCACAATTAATTTTCATACGTTTTTACTATTTTACTATTTTACTCTTCACACTCTTATAAATATAAGAATTTTTTTTATAATGAAAAAACTATCTCTAAAAATAAATTGTAAAGTAGTATATTTAGTGTAAGAAAACATTTTTCTTGTATTATTGTCTGATTGGAAAATTAATAAGTTTTGAAAAGGAAAGAATGAATTGATTGATCATATGGTATACAGTGGTTGAGAGAAAAGCCGCCGGAAAATTCATTTGAACCGAAATGCTTTGAAGACAGTGATCCTTGCCGGCTTGGCCAACTTGAGTAAACTATATTTCCATTTAATAATTTATAATTTATAATATATACACTGAGATTTGACCAAAAAAAAAAGAAGAAAAGCTTAATTAAAGTAGCAGTGGCAGTAGAAGACAAGGATAAGATAATTACAACGTGATTTTTGTGGGCAGGTGAGAATCATCCAATAAATTAGTCACAGATAACACCAAACTTCAAACCAATGAACACTCTGAGATAGAGAGAACAGAACAATCTCCACCGCACACACAATCTCCACATGCGTTGACTTTAAGTTTAGTTGAAATAATCACGACAGTACTAAGACATTCAAGGTATGTTTGTTTTAACATTTTTAATAAGATAATAATTTATTTACAAAATTTATGTGTTTAGTTAAAAAAGGGAAGCAGAAAAAAAAAAGGAAGCTGTGGTTTTTTTCAGAAACAACTTACAGAGCTTTTTTTAAATCAGTTGTATTTTGTATTTTGCATGCAGTTTTTGAGAAGACTAGTGGTTACTAATTAGTGAAAATGAAAACATGAATATTCTGTGGCCGCCCAACTTTAGGACCAGTGGAAATTAGACTCGGTCTAATATAAAACCCCAACAAGGTCCTCTTCAACGCTTAATTCAAGTCAACCCCCTCATTCACTCGGTGCTTTTGATGTCGATCGCTGTTACTTCTATTATAATCAATTAATTAATTAATCAATTAATCAATTAATTGGGATTCTTTTTATAACTTTCTTACCTAATAATGCTCCGTGCAATGTCCAAATGTACACCACCCATACGCATTACATGATTATCGGATAATGTTTTATAAAAATTAATGTGCTTGCCAATCCAAAGTCAAGAGCACCGTAACTATTGTTAATGATTGGTCGTTATTCACTCCACAGAGAAACAACTCTAGTAAGAAAATTTAAGGGGAGAA
>Ga0214545_1005459_pt1 | contig 22930 bp, 9 predicted proteins | sample CNSS4metaG_FD_160064 | JGI IMG/M metagenome (GOLD analysis project Ga0214545, IMG submission 160064) | Root nodule microbial communities from cowpea collected in UCLA plant growth center, Los Angeles, California, USA - CNSS4 | ecosystem: Host-associated > Plants > Roots > Nodule | place: USA...
ATTTATATTTTTTTTGTAATATATAAATATATATATATATATATATATATATATATATATATATATATATATATATATATATATATATATATATATATATATATATATATATACATGGTGAATTATGGTTTTTTATTTTTAAAATTTTGTTAAATCATATGAAATGTTTTAATGTAATCACTATAAATATGTGCCTTAAGTGGCAATACAACGTTATATTAATATTTAAATTAAGAAAAATGTTGGTAAGGTAACGAGTAAGTTAATGCATTTATATATATTTTCTAATAATTTAATGTTTGGGATTCTATTTATAATAACTTTCTAATTTAATTTCTAAATATATGTTCAAATATAATAACTATTGAAAAAATATTCATTTTTTTTGTTTAATATTTTAAGTAATTTTAAAAAATATTGATTAATATGCTAAATTGATGAAAGTACCTCTTAAATACACTATTTTCATATTTCTCATTAATTAATTTAATGTTAAAATACCTTTTTGGTTTCAATATATTATATTAAAATTTACATTTTTTATTAAATATTTTTATACAATATATTAAAATTCATATCATTATAACTTTGATATAAAAATTAAATTGGTCACATCTTCGATAGGGACAAAATTTGTCAATTTCAAATAAAATTGAACAAAAGTAATAAATATAGGGATCAAATTAAATATAAAACATTGACTTTGATACATGACACACTACTGGGTTGACATGTGGACATTTAAACCACAAAGTGACACGTGACCATCACTATTCATAACCGTTAATGATTTAAACGGTGTTAACAAAAAAGGATCAAATTGAACAAAATTGACGAAAATTGGGACCTATTTGAATACAAAACCAAAATTAGTACTTATTTCACAAAATTTTACGAAAAAATTGAGACAAAAAAAAGTATAATAACCTTAATTTAATATATATCTTAAAAAAGTAACTTTAATTTTGTGGATTTTTTTATACCGAGACTTCTTTCAACCTCTGAGGATTAAGTCCTTTTGCAACAGCAATTATCTAAAGCTAAATTCCCTTTAAAGTGCAAAAGTTCAAGTTTTGTTTGTTTGTTTTATTTTTAGAATACAGCAAACAAGAAATTGAATCTTCGAGTCATGTCAACCAAAGTTTAGGCTAAAGTATGACATATAGAGAGTGCGAGGAGAATTTTGTAGGAGTCAAAGCCTCCAATGTAATCTAAATTTTTCAGAGCTTTTCAAATTTTAATAGTTTATTTGTAAATTAAATTAATTTAATATATATTGAAGTTTATCCATTTGTCTTGCTTTTCGGAAATAGTTTTAAAAAGTTATTGAAATATATCCATAATCGAACTTACATTTAGCAGCCAATGAACATGGATCCCATCGGCTTTACGCTTGTGAATTCAACATTTTTTAATTCCGTCGGAACCAAACATATTTTTATTTTAAAAAATTGGACAGTCATATATCATATATATTTTGAGAATTGAATATCTTGATCGCATGTAAACATGTGTCAATAATCGAGGTGTTACCATAAGAAACTTTAAATTTAATTTGGACCAATCCCATTCTATCTTACGGATACAACCTTGTAGATTGTGACTGGGGAACCACTTAAACTAATAAGATATCGCCGTATACATATAGGATCTCATTACTTCTCAATAAAAGATTTAAGTCTTTGCTTTCTTAATTATTCTGTTGTCATCTAATTTTATAAATAATAAAGTAATTAAATGTGTTTTTACTTGCTAACCATCATCCTTACATGTGAAGAAAAGCTTTTCAAGGACTTCACTAATTGTCAATGGCAGACTCATATTGACAAATTGTGATTACATTTATAAAATTTCAAGCTTGGGAATTTTGGTCGATTTCAAGATTATTGTCAACTACATGCATGTGCCCGAAAACCTAAATAATCTGTTTTTTTCTACATATACGCCTTCACTTCGAACAATTAATGCTCTATGGGTACAACTAACTAACATATCATGAGGTTCGTTTCTGGTAGGTTTGAGCATGATTATAGGAGCAAGTATTAAAATTATTGTTCTTCCAATAAAATAATCATCATCCCTTGTAACCCAAAACAGAAAACATGTCAACACGGTTTTCTGGTAAGATTTGTGGAACGAGTATGGGATTTGGGATGGCAACAGAACATGAAGAGTATCTATTGCATTTTGGAGAATCCATCATCTTGGACAAAACCTCAACAAAACTCCTTCAACCATAACTCTAGTTATACGCACATCCAAAGGGGCCACCACTTCAAGATTTTCTTCTTACATTTTATTGTAATCTTAGCTCCTTGAAGATGGATCATAATCTGAGAGTATTCAGAAACCAAATTCACGTAATTGTGTCTTTACCTGATTTAAATTTTTAATCAAGTCATTATTGTTGACCTAAACACGAATTAAAACCTGATTAAGAGACTTAATAAGCTTAAGATAAATAAGATCAATAACTTATTGACATAATATTTTAATCGTGATATTAGACATAATTAAATCATTAAATTAACGAAATATGCAACATAATCAAATAAGATACATTTTACAATTTAAAATAAGAAAAAAACAAATGAAATATCATGTACTATTTATTAAATAGAAGTAGTATTAGTGTGAATCATATTAGTTGGTAATGTACATGCCAGAATTTTTGGAGGTTAGAGTTTGAAGTTCTAAGAAAATATTGTTAATTTTTAGAATTTGAAAACTTACGAATCTTATATATGTCAATGAATCAAACTGAACTAATATTAAAAATGATCTAAATCTATATATAAAATACGCGATCTAACTTTTAAAACTCAAATTCGTCATAAAATGAATTTTTAGCATATAAAGATTAGTTAATAAAATAGAAAACCACTTTAGTAGAAACTGTAGACAATACAGTAAACCATCCTTGTTTGGTTGGTTGGTGGTGTATAAGAAGAATGAAGACAAAAAGTTGGCAAAATAAAAGTAGAGGTACACAGTATGGTTGGAATTAACCTAGAGTTCGTAAGTGGGTTGCACTTAATTCAATTTAGTCAGTTTTTTATAGACTGAATTAATTTTATTTAAAGTAATCAATTAAAATTGGATTGGATGATGACGAATCGATAAATAAAAATAATTTAGATTATATAATAATTATTTATCTAACAATTTTATGATAAGAAATAATTTTAAATTTATTATATAAGCATTTTATATATTATTATTATTATTATTACTATCATCATCTTATAATTATTAAAAAAATGAAAATGAGTTGTTTAATAAACGAATATTTTTTTTTAAAAATTAATTAATTGAAAAATTAATCCAACTAAATATAATTGAATTAAATTATTAAATGAAAAAATGACGTGAAAATAATTAAAATGAAATAAAAATGAAAATGTGGTACCTGTGCCCTACATGGTTGGTTTGACATAGATATTTGGGCAGGATGTGACAATTTGATTACGTGGTATGGGTGACATGTGGGTTTCACATGATGTAGCACATGTTAGGGAACAGAGAACACCTGCGCAATTTGAATAATGGAAGTGGGAGAGAGAGAGAGAGAGGGAGTGTTAGGGTTTCCTTGTTCCTGGATCATGGTAGGAGCTACCTAGCTACCAAGCTGCAGATAAAGGCCCTTCCCTTCTTGATGGCGACACCAAGGGTCAAATGAACATGGCCTTTTGCTTCTCATAATAATAATGCTCTTTCACCCTCACCCACCCCTAACCCATACAACAATTTTACTATTCTAATTCTGGGTCCCATCCATTATCATCCATACACTCATTTTTTTCATATTCAACTTATTACTTTTTTTACGTAAATATTTTTTAATTATTATTTTACATTTTCTTTAATAATATAATATAATGATTAAAGTAATAAATTAAAATAAATCAATCCTTACCTTGGGACACCTATCTATTCAGAAGAATTTAGTTTCAGAACCAGCAAGCGATGAAGGTCATTTCGTGGTTTTGTCACTTGGATACGCGGCATCTTCACCATCATCTACTGTTGCCTTCACCAAGTGGGATCGTTTTGTATTTCTGTCTTGGCTTATTCAGGCACTTCTTCTGCTGCACTCACCTTTTCAAGTATGATTCATTTAGCCTTTCGTATAATAATAATAGATAATAATACACCAACTCAATATCACCAGGAATATTCTTCGTAGAATTTGGAATTTCTGGTGTTTTTCATCGGACAAAATTTGGTGAGGTTACATGCAAGAACAAACATGTAAGAGATGATAATCGGAGTATCTCTACCTCACATTTTCCACTCACTTCTAAGACTAACATTGAGACTCACTTGTGTCACCATATCAAATAATTAATTCATTAGTTCGTAATTCAAAAATGTTGCATCAACCCCTTTAATTTTCTTACTCTCTTGAAACATTTTATAAAATGATAATATTTTTTTTCTCAATATATTCATCCTGAATTATTTTATATTTTAAAATAAATGTCATAAATTAACGTTGAGTGGGTGCTTAATACAAAATGAAATATTTCTATATCATCGCCTTTGTATCTCCATATATGTACCGTTAAAGATTGCCTTCAGAAGGTTTTTTAAGTGATGAAAGAAGTTGTATCACCATCTAGTGACTCAAATTTTGGGTTTAGTGTTCTTTTAGTTTGTTTTTATAGGCTTGTTCTTTTAGTTAATAACATTGACTTTTAATTTTTCTATTTCAGAGATTGGGTGCAGTTTTTTTTACACGTTTTGGGAGTATTATTTTTAACTTTTTTAGAAGTTGATATATTTAATATCAATTTAAAAACTAATTCTTTTAATAATTAAAATTTTGGTAACCAATATTAATGACCAAATTAGATTATAATTGATCATTAATTATAATTTTTTATTTATAATAATGATTATTTTAAATATCATTAAATTTTAATTTATAAATTAATATCTAAATTAATTATTATAGTAAAAAATTATTTTTTATCTATAAAATTAATTGTTATAGATAAAAAATGAAGGTCCTGTGTTTGTAGGTTCAATTCAAATGGAGGTATGAAGGTATTGTTGATTTGTTTGCAGTTTGGTTGCAGGTAATATGCATGTTGTAGCTTTTACAGGGGTGCTGGAACATGACTTTAAGTAGTAGATTCAGAAAACAAGCATGAATGAAGCATCTATTGAATCAAAACTGACTTGAGATTTTTATGTTCAATCCGTTTATTCATGTTTTTTGTGGTAAGGTCTGATATTGCTTTGTATGTATGGGCACATAATGTTTCTAACTTTGTGTTATATGAGAATGTAAGGTTTATGCACAGTAGGCTTAGTATGAGAGGGGAAACCATAAAGCCGTAATAGGTTTTGTTTTCTTTTATTTATATTGTGTTTATGGGTTGATGTAACCTAATTATCTCATTAATTTAATTTGTTTTTGCCGAAAAAAAAAACTCAATGTATTTAGTGATTTGTATTAAGGTAGATGCTTGAGGTTCCATTATGAACTTCTTTGTTTATCTTGGACATTCTTATGTTATACAATCTATTATCTCCATATGTCCATTTGGATATTGGGTACAAAATACTCTTTCCACAAGTATGTTTAACATTTAATTAGAACACATTTACATATCCTTGACTCGACCATTATTTTTTTATAATCAATTAACTTCACAAATTTTTTAATAAAATTTGAATGAGAAGATGAAACACATTGAAATATACTCTCATGTCATTTGTGGAAGAGTCAATATTGAGTTGATTAAACTCCTTTCAATTTTGTTCTTAAATAATATAACTAATTAGTTAAAAATTATTGTATATATAATAAGTTAGACTTTGTTAGTCTCTTCAATAGAAAGTAATTATTTCTACATTTCATTGTGTGTGTGTATATATACATCTATAGGACAAAGTGATCAACGAACATGAAATTTTCTTTCTATTTTTTATGCATCATATTGGCTATCCTATTTAGATCATTTTAGTATTTTAAGACTTTCATTTGAATCATATCGAGTTTAGGGGTTAGTTTAATGTATGTATCCAAAATTATTTCGATCTATACATTTGAGGATATCTAAAAGCTTGCTTGACACCATCTCGGTCATCAATGACTGAAATCATTTCACAACATGTATGGTTGAGTCGATATCAAGGCATACCTATCTTGGATCATCTCGGGTATTTATGAATATTTTTTTATATTAGTTCGTGCTATAAGGATCGAGATCATATCGGTCATGTTGCATTACATCAGAAAGGAGGTTAATAGTTAAAGTGTGTTAAGTGCCTACACTCCCCTTCTTGGCTTGAAACATATCTGGATCTTAGAACATCTCAATTTCAAGGTTGAAGAATATAATAAGAAACTTCTTATAAAGTCTTTCGTTTAGGGTTTAGGATTTAGGGTTTAGGGTTTAGGGTTTAGGGTTTATTGGAATTAAGTGTATGTTTAAATTTTTTATTGGATAACAAAAATAAATAAAATACATAATATAAAAAAAAAGCAAAACATAGAAATTATTTTTTGGAGGTTTTGGATTAAATGTAATTCGAAGACTTCTTATTTGAATTTAGTTACAATACTTGGTGTCAAATTTCTATCTTTTTACTGAAAGAAACAATATCTTTAACAGTTTAAAAGTAAATTATTGATATTTTATATTATTTGTTATGTGTGCTCAGGTTTACTAATATCAATTATTTAAAATTTGTGAGCTTGAATGTGCAGAACCACTACTAAAATTTTTTACATTATGAGATTTTTTTTAAAGTTGTTAAAAATTGAAAAAAAAATCATATATTTTATAAAAAATTTAATTGACAAATATTTCTTTTATAATAATTATTTCTTACAAAATTATAAAATTTATAAATATTTTCTATAATTTCTTGTAATTATTTTTCTTAACAAAATTTGTTAGTATAGTTTAAAAAAAATTCTAAAATAAAATTAGAAAAAATATTTATTTTTTTAGTAAAATATTATAATAACATATGCATAAATTTAATTACTTCAAAAAAATAATAAATTTCGATAAATTTGTGAGCTTAAATATGCAAAATTTTTAAAGTAATATATATATATATTAAATATATATATATATATATATATATATATATATATATATATATATATATATATATATAAATGAATGAATAAAAGAAAGAGATGCATTTAACGTATGCACAAAGTTCTTTTATTCCTGATGAAAAAAATTGTAAAAAACATTTATTAACTTGAAAATTTTATATCATACTTTTTTTTTTTTTAAATTTTATCGACAAATGAATTGTTAGTGTTTTTTGGTTTATCGTACTTTATTTTGACAAAATGAATTGTTAAAGCAAATTTGTTTTATTTGATAAATTTACAGATATGATGATTGCTTATCAATGGTTGTATTGAGATGAATACATTTTACATAAATTAGAGTGGGTGTAAGTTTAACGATGTGAAAAAATGACCTATATATATAACCTCTGATTAATATGTGGTTATTTAATATCATCCATTGTGTATTATTTGATTTAACCTTTGCTGATGCGCATGAAGTTTTGCTGTTATCCATGAAGCTGTTTTTCTAAGTCACACAGCGTCCTGCAGATTCTGTCCCTTGACAACCCCAATGCGTCACTTCCATCAACAATAGAAAGACTTCGTATGTATGTTTCTTGGTCTTCTCATCTAACTTTGCCTTATCGAGAGGGAGATTTGGTCAAGACATTACCCTATATGTTCCAGCATTTGTATCCCTATCAACCATTATTTTTTTCCAAATGCAACAATGGAAAAGGAAAACTGTGGGACACTGCCATATGGATGCTGTTCATTTCCTCTTCGAATATCAATTGGTTCGCTTAATTAATATGATGTTTTGTAGATGGTTGGGAAAGTAATTAACACATGCATTCCAAAAAAGATTTGATTCTCGTTTAAAGTTTTGGATGTATGTTTTATATGTAAAGAAAATGAAAAATATGAATTATAAATTAAGGTTGAATTTGCATGAAGTCACATGTAACAGTAACAGAGTGTGATGAGTGTCTGGTAAGACTTTGGACAATCTTTTGGTCCATGTTTTGCTTTTTATGGAACAAGCTTTTTAATGGTTCATAAAGAGGTGGAGATATCCCCTATATTCCGCTCCAAGTTTCTCCAATACAATTTTGCAGTCATATGTGGCGGTGCCCAAATTCCAAAAGCTAATCAAACACTCCAACATTTCTTTCATGCAAGATTTTTGTCGGAGTTAATGTTCTCTTTATTAATGAGTTGGTAAGAGTTACACCTAACGTACCATGGTCTCTAATTTTCCATGCACCATAGTTTCCATCTGTTACATTCAAAAGTAAGCACCACATACAAATTTTAATATTTTTCTCTTTATCTCCAACCTGGGTTTTTGTCAGTGTCTGGTCTTTACTTTGAGCTCATCTTTACGTGGACTTCACGAGGCCGATAGTGTGAACTCTCTAATGTGAACCATCAACTCCCATCACTTTTTCGTCTTTCCATTACAGAAAAAGTTCTTCAATTGTCATTGGAAACTTCTCCCCTACTCACACAAACTTAATGCAGTACATAAGTTTCTACCCTATTCCTGAACCTAATAATTTTATAGTTTTCCACTTTTGTGTCTCAATGATCTAACTCATGTTAGAAATTTAAGTTTGAATTAGATGTGTTATCGATACATAGAAATGAACACAATTTTTTTTTTTAAAAAAGTCACAAATCCGTGACCTTAATAGTTTAAGTTAGAAGTGATATTATTTTGAATTTTCTTTCCTCCTCTAAAAAACTAATAATTCAAAATTAAATTTAATGCGTTTAACTTTTTAATTAAATGCTTGTCTTTAAAAAAAAGAAAAAGGTTTTAGCCATATTTTCGGAATTATTCCATCTTGATGTGTAATATCTAATATTTTTTAAATTATTTTTAAAAGTTATTTATGAGTAATAAGATTTATTCATATAATAAAGTATATATTAAGTTTGCATGACATGATATTATAATATATATATATATATTAATTATTTGGTTTTTAGTAAAATATTAGTTTTGTTAATAACCGGTGTTTATTGAAAAATTTAATTAGTCACTTACTATCCCTTTTAAAACTCTTTTTTTAAATAAAAAAAATCTAGTTCAAACTTCATATGTTATTTAAAATGTTTAAATGTAGTTATATCTAACATGTTCATGAGTACTATTTATTTTTAAATATTACCACAGACACATCTATATTAACGGAAATTTCTTGATTGGGTATAAACAGACAGTCCTATCAAGACATTGAAATTGGGTTGGGGAAAGGTAAACATATTCCATGAACACTTGTACTTAATGATTTTTTTACGAAAAAGAAGTTTGTTTCTTTATGGAGGCCATTTTTTTTTTAACAAGTTGTCACCTACTTTGAATTGCTTGTTCTTAAAGAAACGAAGAGGGTGGAAATTAAGGTTAGAATATGTTGTAGTATATATGGACATGACACCCGTTATACTGATATTAATCCTTTTAATTGAATAAAAGATATAATTAGTTACGTGGGTTAAGTTCGCTTCAATTCAAAATCCAGCCACTCTTTTCAAAGACTCTAGATAGAGATACATGTATATTAACGTCCTATACCGAACTATAAAAATAATAATCAACGAAGCAAATATTACAAGAGTTTATCTAACTACTCCGATAAGTATATTCGAAAAAAACAAATCATAGAAAGTTTTAGGATTAAATATATTTTGGTCAATAAAAATTAGAATTAGTCTCTCGTCAAAATTTTGATCTAATTTAGTCTCTAATTTTATAAATGCATGAATTTAGTCATTTTAATCAAATTTTGATAAGTTTATTTGATGGTTCAAACACGTTTCATGATAAATTTAAGTTATTTATACTGTTTGGCACATTTCCGCTTCAATATTAACTTAGAAATGTGTTTAAAATATCAAATAAATTTAACAAAATTTGGTTAAAATGACTAAAAATCACCCATTTTAAAAAATAGGGACTAAATTGGTTCAAAAGTTCGTAGGGATAAAAAAAAATATTTAACCTAAAATTTTACTGAAAAGTATATTAAAAAAACATTATGTTAAAAAGTATAAAAAAAACATTATGTTAGTTATCATTATGAAGTTTAAGTTGATACTTTAAAATTTATTAACCATTTACCAAAAAATGAAAATTTATTAAATATTATATCTTTTAATAAAATATTTTAATATTAAAAACTAATTAAAATATTATTACATTCTTAAATAGTAACATTTAAAAATTATTAAATATGAATTTGAGAATATAAATTACTCGGTTTATTTATTCACTGTATTTCTAAATAAAAAATGAGAATAAAAAAAAAAAAAAAACAAGAGGGTGAGAAAAGGGATTAAAGAAAAGAAAATAGAAAGATAGGAATAATTTTGTTAAAATATATTGTAGACAAGATGCTTTATTTGAATAGACAGAAATACGAAGGAAAAAAAATTGAAGAAAAGAATCCTAACTTTTTTAATAAACGAGTGAGTAAAAATAAATAGGTAAATAAATATATAAATCTTATAATCTTTTTAGTTAATTTAATTTATTCTATATTTACAAAATACTTTTTTATGAGCATTTCTAAAATAAATCCCCTCGTTATAATCTCTTTCCTCGTATAAATGCTAGAAATTTAATACTTATCTTGTTATATTTTACTTCCTTCCACTACTTTATTTACAGTAAAACATAATATTTCAAACACACCTTAATCCCTTTGTTCATCTTGAAAATTCAAAATTCAATTTTGAAGGCCAAATATTTCTCATGCGAAAATTTTTATACAAGTAATTCTTTTACTATTTAAATAAATTGAACTTAAATAGAACTGCGGGGTTTGTCGGTTTAGCATATTGCAAGCAGCTCTTGGGTTTTTGTTTTCGAACATCTACTATTGCATTCGTTTTTCTTCTTTAATTTAGGGATAATTTCTTTTTAGCAATTTCTTCCTACAGCTCCGTAATTTCAACATGCACCATATAAATTTTTGTATTCGAATTAAATACTCCGAAATGAAAATTCTGTATTTCAAGATATTAAATTCGTAATGAATTTCATAATTTTATATTTTAGATTATACGATTTAATAAAATAAGAAAATTATATTTTAAAATATACTCTAAAAATAAAAAATTATATTTTAAACTGTGTAGTTCAAAATATAATAATATTCTGAGTTATATATTCTAAACATAATCTTTCTTTTAAATTTTAGAATGTTGTAATTTAAATTATTCATTTCGAAATATAAAAGTTTATGCGGGCAAAAATTTTTCTTCTGCGAGAAAACATTTTCTGAAAGTATTTTGATGAAGTGGGAGAAGAAGATTGATGGGTACAGGTAGTAATTGACTTTGTCTTTTTGGGAAGTAACTCTAGATTTGTTGAAGAAGCCTGAAAGTCAATCTTTACAAAAAGCCCAGAAGTTTTAAAGGGTATAACACAAATGAAAATTTGGGCCTATACATTCAGTACATGTTTTACTAATTGTAGTGTTGAATCACGTGTATTTAATTTTTTTATGATGATAAAAAATATTGAATTATTATTATTATAATTATAAAAATAAATATAAATAATTTTTATAATTTTATTCTAAATTATTTTATTTTTTATAGGTATTTTATTTATTATAAATGTTTATTTTAATTTAAAAGGAATAGTTAAATTTAAAAAACAATCATATTAAAAATACAATAAATTTGAAAGAAAAAGTCATTCAAAAGATAAATTTGGTAAAAATTAAGTAAAAAGAACCTTTTCTATTAATGTTATAAATTAAATGTTCAGAAACAAATGTTAATGTAGGCCTGACATCTTAGTGTTGACAAATCTTGTAAAAAAAAAATTTGGAGGAGTCAAAATAATATAATTCTTTCATCATTAGATTGGAGCATTGGTACATTGCTCAAAAAAATGGTTCCTCTAATTAACAATTGAATCATTAAATTTAATCATTACAACAATGTCTAAAAACATATGAAGGAGTAGAATCTATCTTGTTTCTATCTTTAGGTATAACTTTTCTATTACATTTCTAAAGAGTGAATCTATTTTTTTATTTTTCATCCATATACTTATTTGTTTTAATATTATTAAAAAACAATTTATCATTATAAATAAAAAATTGAGAGAAGTAATTATTGAAAGAAAAATATATTATAGTCAAGAAGCAATTAAAAATTGATTAAAAAAAACACAATACATTTTTTTTCTTCTATATTCATAAAAAAATGAATATAAAATGGTTCATGAGATAAAAAAAAATGTTAACGATTAAAATAATATTTCATTATCAAGTGAGACAAGAGAGAATTATCATTTTTTTTTCTTCAAGAAAAGAAGAGAACAAATGAAAAATGAGAACAAAAGTAACGAGTTTATGTCTAACTTTCTTCTTTCTTCATAAACAAAAAGGAAACGTACGAGAGTAAGAGATGAGTACAATTTGTGAATAACCAAAAGACAATGAGAAGGAAAACAAAAAATTTCTCTATAAATATTTAGTTTAATTACTCTTTTGGTCATTGTTTTCCTTCATAAATGTTAAATTAGTCCTCCAGTTTTTTTAGTCTCACTTTGATCTCAACTTTTTGAAAAATTGATACAATTTGGTCTTTTTCATTACATTTATTGAAGCAGATTATGGATTTTTTTTATCAAAACTAAATCTATTAATAAGGAAATGCTTTGTTGGTGTAATTAATGTGATCCCAATGTTAATTTTAATGATAAATCATCGATCTGTTTAGAGAAATCTAACGAATATGACTAAATTGTATAAGTTTTTCAAAAATCAAGACCATATTGAGACTAAAAAACACTAGAGGACCAACTTGACATTTATAGGCAAAAACAAAGACTAACTTGACTTGCTCTTGATAGAAACCAAACTTGGAATTTGCTTCCTCCTCCTTCTGGCATCAAGCCAATTGGTTGTCGTTGGGTTTACAAACTCAATCATAAACCAGAAGACACAGTTGATAAGTTTAAAGCACGGTTGGTGGCTAAGGATTTTACTCAAAACGAGAGACTTGATTATTTTGAAACCTTTTCCCCTGTTGTCAAACTTACTACTGTACGCATCTGTTTAGCCTTGACTATTGCTAGTGATTGGTTTATTCATCAATTGGATGTTAACAATGCTTTCCTCTATGAAGACTTACATGAAGAGATCTATATGAAGCCTCCACATGGTCTTTCTCTTCCAGCCAAATCTTGTTTGTAAGCTTAACAAGTCTCTGTATGGTTTAAAACAAGTCAGTCATAATTGGAGTCAAAAATTAACTTCAAAACTACTTCTTCTTGGCTACACACAAAACTCTGCTCACTACTCTTTCTTTGTGAAGAAATATGCCTTTATTATTATTGTTTTATTGGTTTATGTTGATAATGTGGTTCACTGGTAATAATATTGTTGAAATTAATGTTGTAAAAGTCCATCTTCATTCTAGATTTCATATTAAAGATCTTGGCTCTCCCAAATATTTTTTGGGCCTTGGAGTTTCTCATTCTCTTAATGGCTTAGTTTTGAACCAAAGAAAATATTGTTCGGACCTCATTTCAAAGGAGTGATGCTTGGATGTAAACCTGCACCAATGCCATCTGATCCTTCTATCAAACCTCATGTCGACAAGGGAGCTCTTCTACCAGTTCCTTCTTCCTTTCAACGTCTGATTGGACAATTACTTTATTTGACTAACACTAGGTCTTATATTAGTTTTGTTGTCCAACAACTTAACCAGTTTGTTTCTTCTTCGCGTGAACTACATATGCAACAGGCTTTATAGATCATTTTGTACTTAAAACTTGCTCCTAGCTATGGTCTTTTGTATAAATCCAACACCTTTCTTAAAATTCAGGCATTTTCTGATTCTGATTGGACAACATATACCATTACCCGACACTTTGTTTCTAGATATTGTGTTTTCTTAGGAACCTCTTTGGTTGCTTGGAAGTCTAAAAAACAAATCATTGTTTCATGGTCTTCTTTTTGTGGCTAAGTATCGAACCTTGACATCCCCCTGACATGTGAACTACAATGGATTCAATACATTCTTCAGGATTTGCATTTTTCGATTCCCACTCCCTACATTGTCTTTTGTGACAACAATTTTGTTATTCATATTGTCAAGAATCTCAGTTTTCATCAAAGAACCAAGCATATAGAACTTGATTGTCACATCATTCGACAAAATATTGTTAATAGCTTTGTCCACCTTCTCCATGTTCCTTCTACAATTAAACTTGTTGATATGTTTACTAAGTCATTACATCCTTCTACTTTCTGAGTTGCTACTTCGAAGTTGGGACTTTACTATCTTCATTCCCACCTTGAAAGATGGTGATAAAGATATTACATATCTTTTGCTTTTAATTATATTAATAGAGATATCACATGATTCTCTTTTATTATTATCAAATATTTTGTTTTATCATATTTTACTTGTTTTTATATGATGTAATATTATATTCTATATATTGAACATGGTTTTAATAAATCAACAAAAAAAACTTTTTTTTGAATTGTTTTCGCCAAACACACCTTTTGTGGCGTATTTGTACATGAGCATACTTACTTTACAGTCGAGGTTATTAACATATTTATTTATAAAAGTTAAAATGTAATTTGATTTACCAGCGTTGATATTAAAAGGGGAACATGATTCCATGGAGCGTACGTCATTTTCATTCTAATCCTTGAGCCTGGCACAGCCAAAATGGACAAGAAAAAGATTTGAAAGTTGATCTTGGAGAAAACAATTGTGTAGTCACAAGGGGTATTTTGACGAAATGAATACATTAGATAAAATATGAATATATTGAGAATAGTGAGTGTCAATTTCACGAAATAAAGAAAGCATTGGGAATACCTATCTTTGTTTACTAATGCTTTTCTTCCACGCATTACAAGACGAAATGCTTGCAAAAGAAGGTCGTCGTTCTCATTTGTCGTGGCTTGGGCAGACTTCAGAGCCCTTCAATCAAACACTCATTTTGTACTTATTTAATCTTTTGCATATATCGTCACCGTAATTTCGACGGAATACTAATGTGCCATCTGCACCAAAATCTATATTTCAACTCTTTTGTTGCTATGCTTTCACTATGTTTCTGCAATGGTTTCTTTGCCAACCAGTTTTATTCGCCTAATTCATACCCACTTTATAACTTCTTCTTTTTTTAATTATTTGCATACATATATACGGCTGCTATGTGTAGCTTGATGAACGATGGTTCATTATTGTTAAACTTCTCATCTTCTTGGATGTTTCTACCTACCCATTCCTCCGTCCATTTCTGAATATGGACACAACCTTGTGTTTTGATTGCTTTTCTGTCTGATGATGCCTCATATTTCTTTACCATTTTAGTTTTCATTTTAGTTTTCTTGATGATTGATTTTCAAAATTATACAAAACCATTATAAATTTTAATCCAAAAGACACCATAAGAGTCCTCAACTTTAACCATGAAAAGCAATTAAGGTAAAAACTATTTTAATATAACAATTTATTAAATTAATTTAATTAATTAATTGAAAATATGTTTTATTCATATACTTTGAAAGATAAATAATTGAAAATATCGGTAATAAAAAACATGATACACTGAAACAAAAATAATAATAATAATGAGTAATCCATGATATATTGCAAGTCTAATCAGTACGGGTGTATGTATTTGGACAATATGGCGCGTTCCATCTTACTATTTTGTGTTTGGCAGGATCGGATTAGATTTTTTTTTGGTAGATCTGTATATTATGCAGCAACTCGAGTTATCGCTCTTTACTATGACTCGGTGAGCATATGTATTTGCTTCATTCATCACCATATTTTTCTTTCAGTATTATATAAAAAATTATTGAAAAAATGATCGAATTTATCCCAGTATTTTTTATGTAGAAAACGTTTAAGAGGAAAGAAGAAAATGAACCAAGAGAAAAGTAAAATATGTGATGTGATAAGAAAAAAAATAAAGAATAGAACAACGAGGTGAAAGTGAGAAGGGTAAATGTATACCATAGATGTACGAAGATCATTGTTCGAGTACATTACATTTTAATAAAAAAAATAGAATTAATTATCTTTTTATTCCTTAAATTTTTACGTAAAATTATAATTTCTGATTTTTCAAATTTTGATATAAAATTTAATAGATATAATCACTTTAACCACTTTAACCAAATTACGTCAAAAGGTTTTTCGATATGTTAAACGATATTTGAGTTGTTACACAATTTAATAAACTTGAATCGCAATTAGAATCATTGTTTATAATGTGAAAAGAGATTCAATTTGATCTAAAAAAAAAACTATATCTATTTACTTCTAAATTTGAGGACTAAAAGATATCAAAATTTGAGTCATAAACGAAATTTAATTTCAAATCCCAATTTAGGAATTGAACATATTTAACACAAAAAAATACAGATACAAAAGACATGTATGATAATTTGTAAAGATATATCTAAGTATATGTTGAAAATCCAAGTGAGTCTAAAAAATGAGAAAGTTGAACATCAAATAAAGATGAAGACCTATTGCCTTAAGGTTTTAGATTGGAAGTGGTGTCAATCCCTTATGTGTGGGTTGGACTCATGTTACATTGGTGTTGTATCTCCCGGTGATTCTCTCTCCAAAGACCCAACAGTGGTATCAGAGCTGAAGGTCCGTATCTCAAAAGAATCTGTGTATCGAAAGTCTTCCTAACAGTGGATCGGGTAAGCGTGTCCCATTAGGATGAATGACAGTACAAGTAAGAGATACTCGTGACTTGGAATGCTTCCACTCAAAGGTGAAGTACCAATGTGAAGAGACTCACTTGAATGACAGATTTTTGGGAATCCAAGTGTGAGTCTAGGTCTCACATTGAGTAAATAATGAGAAAGTTGAATATCATATAAAAATGAAAACCTATAAACTCATCATCTTAAGGTTTTGGGTTAAGAGTGATGTCAATCCCTTATGTATAGATTGAATTCATGTCTCATCGTTGTTGTATCTCCTTGGTGATCTTTTCTCGAAGAACCCAACAATATATCATATGAAGTAACGCCTTCCAATTTTCGGATTTTATCAAAGAACATTTTAATTCAGCTGAAATATAGGTGCTTTGTTATAACTTTATTATGAGCTAGATTCTATGTGAGGATCCCACTTGATGGACAGATACTTAAATGTTCTGTTGTTGCTGGTTGGACTCACATGTTGTTTGTACCCCTTACTAAAGCCAGACATGAAGAAAACACTAAAAGAACGAAGCCAGATTTTCATAACTTGGTTGCTAAAGCCGAGCAAGTCATGTCCAAAACGTCAAAATACATTTCCAACTTCCTGCAGTGATCATTTGCTACGGTTTCCAGACCAACTTAGTACACACAATTCCTTCACTATTTATGGGAGAAACTGATTCGCCTTGCCTCTACACATATCTTGTCAATTTAGAATATTCTAAAGTGGATAAGTCTATAAACATATATAATAACGTAATAAAGAAATTGAGGACAAGAAGAGTTCATGTTACTTTTTCTCAAAACCTGATATTTAATTTACATATAATTAAGTTCTAAGAATACGCGGGGGAAATTTATTCAAAAAAATCTTAACGCGGCTATTCGAAGTTACAAGCAGTTGGAACAAAACAAGAAACAACAAAAAAAAAGGAGAAAATTTCTAAGCTAAAGTGAACTCTTTAGGGTTTTGTTGGATACATTTTTTCTGAGCTATAACGATAAAATTTATAGAAAAAACCCCAGGTAGGGAGTTGTTATTGAGTTTGCATCGCGAAGTAACTAGACCCCTCGAAAGTAACATCTTGAGGTATTATTCTTTGTTGGCAAGCTTCATAGTTAGAAACCAAAGGCGGGTAAACCAAAGAGCTTATATCTCCCCAACTAGTGCTTTCCGTTGAAGTCGTGTTTGTGCTACCATTGCCAATTTCCATTGACTCCATTCCATACATAAACCGTTCTGATCCATCTATTTGTTGCGGGTTCACACAGGCCAAATCACTGGAGAAGTTCCCAAACCCTTGAAACACATTTGATGTGTGACACGTGTCCGTGGTGATCATGTTCACTGTGGAGGGATATAGCTGGTCTTGTGTTATTAAGGAAGTGTGAAATGATGAGTATTGTGAGTTCATGGTGGCAGTGACCGTTCTGTCAGGGATGTGTACGATCGATGATTGTTGGTTGTTGAGATCAGAGTAAGCATTTGGCACTGGAATGGGCCAAGAATTCTGTTCATGTGGCCAATGAGGAGTTCGGCTAATAACTCCCACAGGTAACATCAAATCTTCACTCTCTCTCTTGATCTCTTGTTTTAGGCCACCAACTCTTGGAGCTTGAGCGTGATGCTCCTTCCTTTGCTTCCCCAGTAGCTTCTTCTTCAGCTTAGTGTTCCAATAGTTCTTTATGTCATTATCCGTGCGCCCTGGTAATTGTGCTGCTATAATTGACCACCTGCATATATAAAAACGCATCATTATTTCTGTGACTCACTTCTAACATTAAGTGTTATAGTTCATCATCTGGTATTGTAGTCTCCGTGAGTTTGATCCTCAATTATTGTCCTCGCTAATTCTTGTAAAAGAATGTCGAACTTTGGCATAATAAGAGGGGGAGAGGAGTTGGTATTTTGACTATGTGGAGATGAATAATGAATTTACCTGCTTCCAATGTTAACATAAAGGCTGCAAATTATGTTGTCTTCTTCTTCTGAGAAACCCCCGTGTTTGATGTTCGGTCGAAGATAGTTCAGCCATCTGAGACGACAACTTTTGCCGCACCTTTTCAGACCTATACCATGCACGCAGCAAAAACAAATCAACACTCCAACATAAAGAAAAAATGAAAAGTATAAATTTATAAGTTTGATTTGTATTGATGGTTGATGAAAATTAAGATGAAGGTACCTATTTTGTGGGGCAAAGCTATCCAGTTGCCACCTGTGCCGTGGTCTTCGATGTAAGATTTGAGTTTTTGGTCTTCTTCAGGCGACCATGGACCTCTCTTCACGTTGGCTTTGTCACAGCAAGGAGCTCTCCCCATGTTTTCCTTCTATGCCTCTCTCTGCGGTTTAACTGACCACAGTTTCAAGTAAAGCCAATGTTTAGTGCAGGCTTATAAGAATGATGATAATAATTATGTTTATATAAAGGAGGAAGGTAGAGCGAAAGAGAGAGTAATTGCCTCGAGCAAGAACGACACAAAACTTCCAACTTTTGGTAAAGGAATTCAATTTCCTTTCCTCATTTTATGTATTTTTTAATATTACGATTTATTTTAATTCAAATAACACGTTGAATGTAAATGGAAAATCTTACGATGATCAATTTCAATTCTATTTGTTGGATGATTACAAATAATTAATATTTGAAAGAGTGCTACGGGGTAAACCCTTGTACACTAGTGTCAACTAATATGGCTGATAATATTTTATTGAAAGGTATCGTTGAAGTGAAGAAGAGAACCGAAGACTTGAGTCCTTCAAAATATTAATTAAAAATTGAAGCACCATAAACTTGTGGAAGAATTGGAAACCACACAGAGAGGAGCTGGTATTTTAACCATCGTCTTTCGTTCTTCAGAATCTATTTAAAAAAAAAAATTGTGTCTGTACAGTTTCTTTTATAAAAAAAATGGAAAGAGAAAACATGTATATATATAAGATAAAGCGATTGATACGAAGAGAAAAATATTATATAAAGTTGTTAAATAGGTGCAAACAAATAATATAACTAATTTATTTATACTTCCATTCAAATAATCACACCTATGTACTTGGGTCTCTCGTGTATTATTATTTTATCAAAAATAATTATTTTCGATGTGAACAAATGGTTGATGATGATGATGATCGTAAAATCATGTATAATGTAAGGGTGGGACCACGGGTACGTAGAAAGTTAATGTGATCAAACCCTCAAAATATTACGACTTTACGTATTCATATAAAAATTAAGTTTATGAAACTTTTAAAAGTTTAATGGATTAATGTGATCATCAAACTATCTTTGTGCTTCAAAGTATTGGAGGCCTCGGAGAGTCGTCTCTGATGCTAATTAGGGTTAAACTTCAGTTCTGAGCTTCAGAAATTTTCATTCGTTGAGAAAGGAAACTATAAAAGAGTAACGCGAAAAGTGATAGATAGAGTTAATTTTTATCATTTATGATAGGAAAGAAAGAATATAAAATTTAGATTGATGATGAAGATTTTGCTAGCAGACAAATTGCTTAATATTTAATTATAAATTAGAATTGTATTATACATCCGCGCATATTTTCGTTATGGTTGGTGACCTAATGTCCACTAGTTAGTAATTACTGTGGCTTTTCGAAATAATACTTACCATTTTAACACTGGTTTGGATTTTCGTATCAGAGAAAAAACAGGGTAGAGTATAGTTCAAGTCTCTCAACATTCATTATGCAATCAATTCAACGTTTGTGAACTTTTTTTATAAAATAAAGATGTTTACTGAATTAGTATTTTAATTTAATATTCTGAGGTTTATTTAATGTGATTTTTTATTTTTTTTATTCTTAATTTAGATTTTATTTTATTTCAAAGCATTCAATTTAACATCGATAAGTTTTACGACAAGAAAATTCATATTCTTCATCCATAAGTCATCAATATAAATATATGTTCTAGTAATCTATTACCTAAAATAAGGCAAAATTACAATTATTAAAAATGTACATAAAATGACAGCGTTGATAAAATAATAAGCGTGTCCAAATTATTGTTGTTCTTTATTCTTTATTCTTGTCTAAACCCGTCTCTGTACTTCCAATAAGAATGAATTTGATAAAAGGAACGAAGTATGTAAAGCAAATCTCTAATGACATAAATACTCTAGGGACTTATTTTGATGGACCTCTTTAACATAATTAGCACTAGGCAACTTGTATCTCAATGCCTTTTTTCCAGACAAAATAATGATAAAATATAATTAATATATTAGTTTTTTCAATTTATAAGTCAACAAGATAGAAAACCCACTATCACATCAATCACAAGTTAGACATAGTCTTAGAACGGGCGAATGGACTGTTTGTTATTTTATTAAAAAAATTGAATTAAGAACCTTAATATAATAATTATTATTATTATATTTAAATAAATATTTTATTTATATGATTATATTTAAGTGTTATATTGATGTATAATGAAATATATATATATATATATATATATATATATATAATATATATATAATAATTTATATAACATAAGAAAAATTGAATAACTAATTATCATTAATTTTTTATAACAAAATAATTAAAAATAAATAATAATATTTTAATATTAATTTTTTTTATGTTAAAATAATGAATTATAGAAAATACAACTAATAATAATAATGAATTATACTAATAATAATTAAACTAATAACAATACTATTAATAACAATAATAATAATAATAATAATAATAATAATAATATCAATATTAAAAATGATAACAATAAAATATAATATTTAAATATGAATTTATTTGTTTTAAATTATAGAATTGACTGATGCATGTGTAATAAAACAATATTGTTGTATTTTAAAATTTAAAATTAAACTTTTTAATTATATATTATATAAAAATGAATGTGTATGCATGTGATTAAAGTAAGACGTAGACATAGTAGGTAATATGATTCTGTACAAAATAAAGACATTATATAGTTGGTATTAAAATTTTAATATAAAAGCACATATAAATATAAAATGTAAACATATTATTAAATGTAATCCCAAAAAAAATAAAATTTTAAACATAACTACATACATACAGATATTAATAATAATAATAATAATAATAATAATAATAATAATGTAGATATAAAATTTTTAATAAACAATTATTGATACATACACATAGTTTTTTTTTCGAAGTGATAATATTAGAATTAAAAAAATAATATTTTGTTATCAATTTGTTTGTGTTAAATTATAAAAGAGTCATCAAAATTAATAATGATATATAGTAAAATAATATTGTTATATTGAGTTATATATTTTATTAAAATAAAATATGTTAACACAAGTATTTTTTTTTTTTATAATGACAAATATTCAAGTTAAAAAACAACATTTGAAAATAGATTTAATTTTTATAAATTATAAAACTGAAATAAAAAATAATACTAAAAATTATACTAACAATAATACACTTATACAAATATGTTAATCCCGATAACATAATACTATTAACAATAATTTTAATTAGGGATATCGAAAAAATTTAAACGTACGGGTATCTTGGATAAAACTCGTAACGGGTAGGAAACGAATATTAAAAATGGATACCCGTTACCCACGGGTACGGATATTTTAAATACCTGTATCATAGTATCCATGCCCGTGGATACCCGTACCCGCTAAACTTTAATTTACAAAAGTACCCTCATATATATATATATATATATATATATATATATATATATATATATATATATATATATATATATATTAGCAAAAAACATTTTGGCCTAATTGTTTCTAAGTTCACATCTTATCTTCTGTTTTCATTCTTCAAACTTCAAGTATTAGTACGTTGTCTCCTTCCAAGTACACCCCTCGACATTCTTCTCTTTTCTTTATTTGAAATTGGACATATACATTAAATCCTATATAGACAATGACATTTATGCTTGTTGTCAAATGATGGAATCAAAATAAGAATGCTTGACACGTGGCAATTGAGGTTTATTATTTGTTTATTTTTTAGGAATCAATTGGAGAAAGTGGATTTTTTGATCAAAACACTACTTAAAGAATTTTCATTGTATTGGACGTCATTTTATATTTAATTTTATAATTATTTGGACTTGTATGAACTTGAGTTTATTTGAACTTTATTTAAAATTTATGACAGTGATGTA
>Ga0214545_1005461_pt1 | contig 22928 bp, 10 predicted proteins | sample CNSS4metaG_FD_160064 | JGI IMG/M metagenome (GOLD analysis project Ga0214545, IMG submission 160064) | Root nodule microbial communities from cowpea collected in UCLA plant growth center, Los Angeles, California, USA - CNSS4 | ecosystem: Host-associated > Plants > Roots > Nodule | place: USA...
TGCCACGTGTCAAAGTCAATGTTCTAAATTCAATTTGGTCCCTATATTTGTTATTTTTGTTCAATTAGGTCCCAATTTTTGTTAACATTAACCAATTTGGTCCCTCTCCAAATTAAAACCAAATTTAGTTTTTATATTAAAATTCACATTTTTATTAAATATTTTTATATAATATATTAAAATTCACATCATTATAACTTTGATATAAAAATTATATTTGGTCACATCTTCGATATGGACCAAATTAGTTAATGTTAACAAAAATTGGGACCTAATTGAACAAAAATAACAAATATAGGGACCAAATTGAATATAGAACATTGATTTTGACACGTGGCACACTACTGGGTTGACACGTGGACATTTAAAAAAAATTCAAAAAATTCAAAAAATTCAAAAAAAATTCAAAAAAAATAAAATAAAAAATTCAAAAAAACCACGAAGTGACACGTGGCACGCTCCTGGGTTGACACGTGTACATTTAGAAAAATAATAATAAAAATTTTAAAAAATTTAAAAAATAATTAAAAAAATAAAAATAAAAATAAAAAATTCAAAAAAACCACGAAATGACACGTGGCAGTCACTGTTCATGGCCGTTAATGATTTAAACGGTGTTAGCAAAAAAGGACCCAATTGAACAAAATTGACGAAAATTGGAACAAAAAGGTATTTTAACCTGTAAATAAAGAAGGAGGAACAAAAGTTTTCACTACGAGGTAAAATTGTTTACCCATTTATTATATTGGGGTTCTTCATGAGTATACCCACATAGTAGTTTTGAAATTCATTTGTGTTGGTGTTTTGGACCAAGGTTATGTGTTTTCCATTCCTTACATGTGAAAATGTTTTCTTTTTTCTTTGGATCTATACATTCCCAAATTTTTATTACATTTTTTTTTTTAAATATCGGATGCTATTTTGTTTTACACCTAACTTAAAACTTTTCTTTTAAGTCTATTATTTTCACTATTAGTCATTTTCATTATTTGTTATTTCAGTTTAATAATTTTATGGATTTATGCAAATATATTTTTATAAATTTACTATTTCTTAATTCTTAGCATGGATTCTTTCGATGTAAAAAAAGAAACAAATATATTTTTCCTAAAATTTATAAAAAAATTATTTGTTCACATTTGTTTTGGTGTTTATTTTCGTGTCGCGTAACAACTATTTACAAATAATTAAAAAAATATATAAAAGCCATAAAAATTTAAAGTCAAAATAGTTTTATTTTTTATTTATAAAAACTATGTTATCATTGATATTTTATTATGAATGAAAATATGTAAGAACGAGGTCAATTCTTGTCGGGTTCATCAAACAAATAAAAAATCTTTTTTCTCAAATAATTTCTTTAAGAATCACATGATTCCTGATTTTTTATTATGAATGAAAATATGTATAAGCGAGGTCAATTTTTGTTAGGTTAAAAAAAATCATTTTTTCAAATAATTTCTTTAAGAATTACATGATCATGTAAGATTCCAATTTTTCATGTGTTAAGTTTCATAACTACATAGTTATTCATGTTTCAAATTGTTATTAAATATAAAATTGTTAACACTTTATTTAAATTACAAATAAAATAGCAAAATAATCCATGTCTTACATCATTGGACTTTTATTCACTTGAATTGAAGAAAATAAAATAACAATGGAATAAAATTCTAAGTTTCCCATAAATGTAAACTATTCTCCCCTAACTCTCACTCTTTACTATTGTACATATTCCTCACTACCTATACGATTATATGCTCCCATATAAAATGTTGTCATGGTAGGTGGAAATCATCGATGCAAGGGCAAGTTAACAAACAAAGTAAAACCCCAATCTTGAAAACAAACTCACAATAAAATCTCGAGACATAAAAATATAACCTTTTGTGAATCCTCCTCATTAAAAGTAAAACATATGGAAGTTTACTAAATAGACTCCTAAAAAAGAGAGATAAGTCATAATGGATAAACTTAAAAATCTTGTCTTTCATAACTTGAGTTTTCCCCATATCACTTCCACATATCTTACTTCAAACTAAGAAAATGAAACTTATTTAATAAATTCACAATGACTTTTCACAACATGCAAACTTTTAGAATTTAAAAACCAAAGATAATAAATCAAATACATAGAACAAATATTGCACACACTCATCACTTTTTCGAATAATCTCCCTAGCTATAGTGAAACACATTCAAACAGATAGAAACTTTTCAAAATATATGTCTTCACAAAACCCATCTTTTTAAACTCATTTATCCCAAATACTTATGTAATCCATAACAAATTTAAGAACAATTTTCAAACTACAATAGACAAAAAATTTAATTCTATAATCATAATTTTAAAAAGAAATTGAAATATGCTAAAAGACCATCCCTCACTTCACATCATATTTTTCTTAATTTTCCAAGAATACACCATTAAAGTTCCATATCCCAAATTAATCATCACAATTACTAAAACCACACAAGAAATAAAACACAAAGTGCTAATAACTAAACAAAATCAACATTTATGTATCTTAAGTATTTTAATAAATACCAAAACCACGAGTAAGTTTTATAAAGAAATATACAACCAGTCAATTTCCATAATATTTTAATATATATATATATATATATATATATATATATACACTTATTTGGCAAAATCCTCTCAGCTTTATCCAATAAAAACATACCCACCCACCTCCAATTGCAAAAACATTTTATCTTCATACCATTTAAAACACTTGTGACTAATAATGTAAAATCCCATTTTAATAGACATTGGATCTGCATTGGATCTGCATTTCTTTATTTCTATAGACGCTAGACACAGAGCACAAAGTCATAACAAGACAAACTAGAACATACGAAGCAACACTCCATCATTTATAGACAACCAAACCCTTTTGTCTGTCACCCTTCTTTCCCCAACCAGTAGAATTAAGAAAGGAAAAACAACCTTTAATCTAGTAATGAGTGTGGACCCTAATTACTTTATCAAGGCATTTTCTGTTCTAAAAAATTTTGGTTTCACTTACAAACTTGACTAGACATGACTACTCACGCCCGCAAGACATGACAAACCCACAACCTCAAGTCATCTTAAGGACGAACTGCTCTAATACCATAAATGTAACGTCTCATTTTAATAAATAGACTTAATTAAATGACACATCACACATAAACAATATTCCGAGAAAAGGTTCGGAGTATAAGTCACTCCTTAAGAATATCCAAGAGTTTTAAAAGAAAATCCTAAGGCACATCACGATGCCAATACACACAGGATACATAATCCAATCGTAATACAATTAAGATTGAAAACAAGTTAATACATGGGCCATAGCCTTAAGAGAAAATCCACTAAGCGGGAACCAGCCCAGGCAGACTAAGCAGCAGAGTCACCATTTCCCTGTTGACAGCGAGAACCTCTCGCATCTGCTCACATCAATAAATTGATGATCATCGCAAAAGGAGAAGAACCACATACAAGGCAACCAACAAGCAAACAGGGTAAGCTAGAGTAGAAAACAGTTTATCATACAGTCACATGCTATTCCACAATCCAAGCAGTCTATATCATCCAAAACATGTTATGACTTCTCAAACAATACACTTGACTCAAACTCGACTCATTCGGATACATATAATCTAGTCAGATTCAGCGGATGCTTGCACTTGTGGTGGATACCTTTGCTCACCCTCGAGCTGCTCACCCCCGAGCTGTGTTACAAGTGTTACAATAAATCAATCCCTCACACACAAGGTTAGCCCTTAATGAGTTTCAGGACTCTTGCTACTCTCACCACAAGAGTCAGTCCGCTCTAAGTGAGACTAACCGACTCCTTAGAGTGTCAGGATGCAATCCTTACCTTGAATCCTTACCAAATTATATAGATGGGGCACCACCATGGACACCCACTAACAGGAGCCATGGAATTACGTCCAGACCATTGAAGCGCGACCCTGAAACCCCACCTAGAGATTTCAAGGAATTACGCACTGACCATGGACCAATCATACTCAATCAATCAAGTAATATTTATCATGCACATAAATATCATGTCAACCTCTATAACCAATCCTCATTCCCATCACATGTGGAGTCCATATCAACTCATCCTTCCCAAACCATGAATATAGAATTTCATCTCATACCAATACCATGCCACTTTAATTACCAACCATCTCACACATGCCACATGCCAAGGTCATGTTAAACTTATCAATCACAGACCATAAACCATTCTACTCATACCCATTCACCCAATTCATGCTTTTGAAAGTAATTGAATCAATCCACAAGTTCAAGTTAAAGTAAGGAATTAAAATTCTGCAGCAATTCTCACTTAAGCTAGACTGATCTCGCTTAAGCTAGAAATTCTCGCTTAAGCTAGACTGATCTCGCTTAAGCTAGACTGGTCTCGCTTAAGCAAGATATTCTCGCTTAAGCTAGACTGATCTCGCTTAAGCTAAAATCTGTCGCTTAAGTTAAACTGACAACTTTTCACTGGTTTCAACATGTACCAACACAAAATCCCAAACAACAAAAACTAAAGAAAACACAAACACATTGCATAAAACATTGGCATCATATTTTCATGCTTTAAAAGGGTAAACAAATCAATCATGGGAGCATACAAGTATTTAAACAACTTTGTTGTCAATCTCGCTTAAGCTAAGGAACTCTCGCTCAGGCGACAAGGGTCTCTCGCTCAAGCGAAAAGCTTTCGCTTAAGCGATATTGAAAACAGAGAGCACTTCGAGTTCTCGCTCAAGCTAGCCCATCTCTCTCAAGCAAGAGGCCTTCGCTCAGGCGAGCACTCAAACCAAAGGGGGCGAGTTACTGTCATTCTCGTTTAGGCGAGAGCTCCTCGCTTAGGCGAGAGCTTCTCATTTAGGCAAAAAATAGCTCGCTTAGGCGAGCATAGCAGATCTCACCTGCTCTCACGCATGCCAAGCCAAAAATTCATCCATAAACAATACACAAATTATTTTCACACCATCAAAAGCACATCAAATCATCAAGAGCACCCAACAAAACCAAAACAGGCACATTATTTATAAAAGCATAAAAAAATATCCTAACTTCCCTTACCTGAAAAGAGCTAGCCTAAAGACTCGTATACCCAAACAGTGAGCACCACAACTCTAGGAACAACTTACTAAGTTGAAGAAGGAATGAGTTCAAACTAGCTTGACCATGGTGGTACTGAGCCCTAGCAGAGTTTCTGTGGAGAGGAGAGGTAAGAGTTATAGCACTGATTTTGGCAAGCGAATGCAGAATCAAAGACCTTGGTTGTTTTAAGGGCCTTGGCACCCTATAGGTCAGCCTTTAGGCCCAACTGATTTGGGTGGGCCTTTAAAAATAAGGACAGAAAATAAAGTGGGTCTTATATTTTTCCGACCAACAAAAATTTTTGAGCTCGAAAATTCACCGATGAGATAGGAAGAAAACTACGTTTTCCTTATTTTCACTAACAACCACCACTCCGACACGACTAATATAATGACTCCCACACCTATAGTCATTGGAAACTTTGCCTTTGTGCTAAGCGATATGTGTTCAATTGTGTAGATTGGTTTAGTCACTACTCTCGAAGTAACTTCCAACCTGCAACCTTACAAATGGGATGCTCCTATGTACCGGTCCAACCAACTTGTATCTGATATACTAACTCGCCTACCATATGCTCTCCACTACCTCTCGTATGTTGTTATCAAAGTCTCAGATGACTTCAAATCTCAAACTAAAGCATGTTCGTTATCACTTCACATCACCTTGTTCTCTCCTTAAAGCATCACTCCATTGACTTGATCACTCTTGGGTTCTGGCCTACTACCCCACCATCAACACTCTTGACCACTTTTATGTATAATGACACTCATACCTCTTGCTTCCTCTGCTGGCTTCAACCAAGGCAACAAGTTCAATAACGAGTTGTTCCTTTTCCAATTTAAAACCTTCAACTGTTTCCTTCACCATATCATTTTGGCGTCCTACCTTCACCTTTAATCCCCTAACCTGAAACCATCATTTCATAGAAACCTCAGAACCATAACTCTCCCTGACTTCAAGTCTCTAGTTTGATCTGTATCAATCAACTCTACAATACACCTCAAACTAAGATTGCCTGATTTGGCTTTTCTCCCAACCTCTTTGAGAAACTCCCTTGTACTAGTCGAATGACTTGACCAATGAAATCTCTTCACCTCTTCTCCCAACTTAGACACTAACTTCTCCGCCAACTCTTACTCTTACCTTGCCAAGCCTAGATCTTGAATTCTCTTATAGAAATAAGCACCGACTCTTACTTCCTTACTTCTAGGTTGGTACCCTAACTTGAAAACCTAATTCAACCACCTCTCATTTCCTTGGTCCAACTTCCTCTATGCAACCCTACACTTCTAACTCTGAATGATCATTGCACACTTTTACCCGATACTCACAAGAACGAAACCTTTGATGATTTTAAAGAACTGGTCTTCGTAGTAATCACTAGGTCATAAGTAAGATAGTTCTTCTCGCGCACCTCTTACCATTTCTAAGCGTCATTTGCCACCATCCCACTACGCTACTCTGACCCATACATAAGGTCACTTGTTTGTTTACTCAAAATAATGATCCTTTCATGTTCGCCATGACAACGAAGCAATCACCATTGAGAAACCTTCCTCGAGACCCCTATAAAACTTGAAGAACCCTTTAAACTCCTCTTTTGATAGCCTTAGCATTCCATTTTCTCAACAATGTATCTATCCTTTTAAAACCATATTCCTTATTAGCCACTCCAACCTTAGTCAATACTCTTCTTGAATGGCTTGACACACCACAACTTCTTTTTAAAGATTCACCAAACTTGCAGTCCTCCTAGTGATTATACTGAGTTTATACCATTATGTCTCCAACAACTATTTCACTTGTTTCTCTTACTTCACAATCCTAGCATAAATCCTCCAATTAGATACTATTAGCACAAGTTCGACTTCAGACCCAAATGCAAAAGTGAACTTCAGCACTCCAAAGCGAAAATTATAATATTTACTTCAGAACAAATCTATAACTCTTCTACCACTAAGATTCCTTGCGTCTATTTTTCGCTTGCCTTTGTCGTATAACTTTGATTCACATGACATCATGCCCTCACCTTTCAGCTTGATCCACACTTGTTACATCACTACTGACTTATCTCTTTAAATCAAAGGATACTACTTCGTTGGGGATCACATCTCCTAAGAATGAGATTAAGAAAACAACCAATTCACCCTTGAGATTATGTCCCAACCTTGTAAAGGAAACAATTCAAATTGGCTTTGAATTTAAATCCTTTGGTCACCATGAGACACGAGACCCACCCGAGTAAACTTCACTTGACCGCAACTGTAGCAAACCACCATCTCAACTCCAACTCCCTCTTGCAGGCACCCATGACTCTTTTACCATATGCGCGACACCAAGAGGTATATGATCCCAAACAAAACCAAACCCATATCCCAAGCACCACTTTTATACTTTGTATCCTCAAATTTGATCATTTGCGCTACTCACTCTGGCACCAACTATAGTATACACCATTTCAATTTCTTCAGACTTTTCTTCTCCTTTCATTCTTTAGTGTATTTTGCCCCCACTAGCTCTTGCCATTCATACAAGACCCAACACTTACATTTCTTGGCCTCAGCCCAAGGTCAATTGTTTTGCTCATGTGAACTACTTTTCCTTGAAACATCCTTCAACCAACTCCAAAGACCAATCATCTCCTTCTAACTATCCAACCTAGTACGAAACCTTTATGCCACTTCCTTTTTTTTTATCCACATATTATTTTATTATTTTTTTTCCTTTACTTATGAAACATCATCTTACTTGACTGATTCGTAAGCTCTGCTCCATCTTAGCCTCCAACTAGAGATTTGTCGTCTTTTTACACTTCATGGTCTTTATCTTTCTTAGCTTGCTCGATGCCAAGCAATCTCATTATTTTCTGCAACCCAGGATTTGCTAATTGCTTCTCTTCCACCAATCCAAGAAAACACTAGATATGGCCATACGACCAAATTTAATGACACTACTCTTAACATTACATGTATTTGTAGAACTTTGAACCCCGACATTGCCGGAATGTAGAACCAAGTTGATTTTTCCTCAAACATTGTTACACTTGCATGCACTGATATCTCCCATATGTTCTAACCTCTAGATTCAAATTATTTTGGAAAACTTGCGGTATTTGATCCCAAACTTGTCCTTAAAGATCCCTTAGTCCAATCGTTGCTAAATTCCAACATCTTTTCTCAAACTACTAACCCAAACTTAGCTTTCCTTGCTCAACGATATACATCACAAAACAACTTCCTATCTTTGAGGCAAGAAGTTGTCTCAGAGACCTCATCCAACACTTGTAAAGGTAAGCAAGCCAAGTTGACATTAGATCTGCATTCCTTTATTTCTATAGACACCAGATACAGAGCATAGAGGCATAAAAAGATAAACTAGAACATACGAAACAACACTCCATCATTTATAAACAACCAAACCCTTTTGTCTGTCACCCTTCTTTCCTCAACCAGTAGAATTAAGAAAGGAAAAACAACCTTTAATCTAGTCATGAGTGTACACCCTCATTACTTTATCAAGGCATTTTCTGTTCTCAAAACTTTTGGTTTCACTTACAAACTTGACTAGACATGACTACTCACGCCCGCGAGGCATGACAAACCCACAACCTCAGGTCATTTTAAGGACGAACTGCTCTGATACCATAAATGTAACGTCTCATTTTAATAAATAGACTTAATTAAATGACACGTCACACATAAACAATATTCCGAGAAAAGGTTCGGAGTATAACTCACTCCTTAAGAATATCCAAGAGTTTTAAAAGAACATCCTAAGGCACATCACGATGCCAATACACACAGGATACATAATACAACCATAATACAATTAAGATTGAAAACAAGTTAATACATGGGCCATAGCCTTAAGGGAAAATCCACTAAGCGGGAACCAGCCCAGGCGAACTAAGCAGCAGAGTCACCATTTCCCTGTTGACCACGAGAACCTCTCGCATCTGCTCACATCAATAAATTGATGATCATCGCAAAAGGAGAAGAACCGCATACAAGGCAACCAACAAGCAAATAGGGTAAGCTAGAGTAGAAAACAATTTATCTTACAGTCACATGATATTACACAATCCAAGCACTCTATATCATCCAAAACATGTTATGACTTTTCAAACAATACACTAGACTCAGACTTGACTCATCCGGATACATATAATCTAGTCGGATTCAACGGATGCTTGCACTTGTGGTGGATTCCTCTGCTCAACCCCTAGCTGCCCAGCTCTGAGCTATGTGTTACAAGTGTTATAATGAATCAATCCCCCACACACAAGGTTAGCCCTTAATGAGTTTCAGGTCTCCTGCTACTCTCACCACAAAAGTCAATCCGCTCTAAATGAGACTAATTGACTCCTTAGAGTGTCAGGATGCAATCCTTACCTTGAATCCTTACCAAATTATATAAATGGGGCACCACCATGGACACCCACTAACAGGAGCCATGGAATTACGTCCCGACCACTAAAGCGTGAGCCTGAAACCCTACCTAGAGACTTCAAGGAATTACGCACTGACCATGGACCAATCATACTCAATCAATCAAGTAATATTTATCATGCACATAAATCTCATGTCAACCTCTATAACCAATCCTCATTCCCATCACATGTGGAGTCCATATCAACTCATCCTTCCCAAACCATGAATATAGAATTTCATCTCATACCAATACCATGCCACTTTGATTACCAACCATCTCATACATGCCAATGCCAAGGTCATGTTAAACTTATCAATCACAGACCATAAACCATTCTAATCATACCCATTCGCCCAATTCATGCTTTTGAAAGTAATTGAATCAATCCACAAGTTCAAGTTAAAGTAAGAAATTAAAATTCTGCAGCAATTCTCGCCCAATACATGATTTAATTCTAATAAGAACTGCTAAAAAATGTCATACAAAAAAATTTAGTTAGCTTCCTTTATTTCTTAAAAATTTCAGTTTCTTTCTTTTTCATTTTCGTTCTTCCATATGTTTTCTCCATTGTTTCTTGTGCTTCAAATACGTCCTATTTTAGAGTAATATGCAATTTTCCTCTTATCCTATTTATAAAGCTCCATTATATCTAAATGTCACAACTTAGGAGAGATTCATGTAACAAATCTCATTTCATAACTTCTCTTATTTCCAAAAAACCAACTTATTTACTCGTTTTGATTAACGAATTTGGTTTGTAACCACAATTAATTGAATAATTGTTCACCAAACCATGTTTTCAAAAAATCGTTTAAATTAAATAAATCTTATAAATAAATAATTAACAAACTAATAAATCTTTTAAATTAAATAAATACAAAACCATTTTATCTTTTATAATTAAATTATATAACTAATAAACCATTTTATCTTTTACATAAAATATCTATTTAACGTCATTTATTTATTTTCCTAATTATTATAATTGTTCAGAGTCTTATCATCACTTTTTTTATTGTGATCGGAAATACGTAGGAGTGATGTCATTCTTTATCGGGTTTACATTCAAAAAGTCAATAAATTTCAAAAATCAATTTTCAAATGCTTTTCTTTTCAATAAACATTACATAATATAATTGTCGCAACCGAAATCGCGACGGGACGACGAACCAAAAATTAAAATTTGTAAAAAATAAAGTTTGGTTTCACCACCATAGCTTATTCAGGAAAACTACGGGAAAACCAAAAGGATAAGATAAGGTCTGCGAAAAACCAGATTTTGGGTTCAGAAGTCGGTAACGCGTGGGGAAGATATGTATTAGCACCTAGGGGCCGTCCTTAGACGGTGCCTTAAATTAAACATGCAAAAGAATGTGTTTTTCACAATATTTAATTTTCCCCAAAAATAGCAATAAAATAATGTACAAAAGAAGTAAAAATATTTTTTTAGTTTTTTGGGCCCGACGAGAATTAATCCTCGCTCCTACGTATCTCCATTCACAATGGAGAATCAGGGTTAAGTAGTTCTTTAAAATCTTTTAGAAATTGTTGATTTGAATTTTTTTTATATTTTTATAATTTTGAAAACCTTTTTATGTTTTTTGTATTTTTAATTATTTGACAATGAGTGTCACGTAACGCGAGTGGGCAAACAGACACTAAGATTAAACAAAGAAAACTATTTTTTATCTTTATTTGTTTATATAATTTTTGATATATTTTCTAAAAAAAATATATTTGAAAAGTAGTGTCACGTGGCACGAGCGGCTGAACAGACAATAAAAGAGACAAAGAAAAATATTTGTTTATGGTTAAAAAAAATAATGAAAAATGAAAGTACGAAATCAAAAGAATTAGAAATTGGCACGTCAATGACGTACCTTCAAAATTTTTCGATATATGTTCTCATCTATATCAATCTCACCCTCTCGTTTTCCTAGCCAAGGTAAAAAAGAGGTGTTTTTATGTGGGTGGTGATGGAAGAGAAAGAGGAAGTGTAGAGAATATTTTCTTTCGATTTTCTATCTCCTTCAATATATTTTTCTTTGTTTTGAAAGAGAGATAAAAAAGAAGATATGTAGGTGGAAGTGGTGATGGGAAAGAATTAGAGAAGTATAGAGAATATTTTCTTCTTTGGGTCCCTTTTCATGTGACAGACCGTCTATTTATATTTACAAATTGCAATATCAATGCAATCTTAGCCTTAAGTGTAATGAACAATATAAGGAAGAAATATGAGAATCAAATCATAGCAAATCAGAGCGCAAAATCAATCAAGATCAGTGATATTGATTCTAACAGTTAACAAATCAGAGCTCAAAAATCAATCCTAATTTGTAATACTGATTCTAATTATATGAAGAGATATTGCTTTTATATATTTGAATCATATCACCAATTTCTCTATCAGAACAAAGTTAGAAGATATGTTGAGTTATTGGACTCATGAAGATGAATGTGATAACAAATTAGGCTTTTCCTTCTTTTTTCCTTTTTTTTCTTTTTTCTATCTCTCTTTTTTTCTTTTTTTTTTTCTAAAATTAATGTTTGAAAATCTTTGAAGAAAATTTTGTTTCACATTTTTTTTATTTTTCATTAACTAAAAAAGCTTTTTACTTTTTATTTTTTTTTAAATAAATTTATTAACCCAGACGAAATTTGGTATTAACAACTGCCCCTCTTTACTTAAATTTTACTAGATAATATGTAAATTTGACTTTTTCATATTATTATAATGAAAGATAAGTAAAGATAAAAACACTAATTTCTTTCGGGTTTCAAAAGAAGAAAACTTTGAAGACAAACTTGACTATTCTAGAGGAGATGATTTGTATCTGAATGAAAAGAACTAGGTGGCCATTACCAAGTAGAGGGTCTCGATTTGACACATAAATTCTTTTTGTTTTTTTTTACTTTTTGGAAAAATCAAATTAGACCAATCCCGAGGAGACGGTCTATATCTAAAAGATTTAGTGACCATTACCATTTAGAGAGTCACGATCTGACAAATCAGATTGTTTTATTATTTTCTTTTCTGACTTTTTGAAAAAACATATTAGACCAATCCCGAGGAGAGGGTCTATATCGAAAGGAAAGAAATAAATGATCATTGCCTCGCAGAGGGCCTTAATGTAAATAAAGTGATGACCATTGCATCACAGAAGGCCTCAATGTGACAAAGAACTCAATGACCATTGTCGCGCAGAGGACCTTGATGTATAGAAATCAATGACCAGTGCCTCACAAAGGGTCTTGATGTAAAGAAATCGATGACCATTGCCTCGCAAAGGATCTTGATGTAAACAAAGAAATTAATGACCAGTGCCTCGCAAAGAGTCTTAATGTAAAGAAATTGATGACCATTGCATCGCAAAGGGCCTCAATGTGACAAAGAAATCAATGACCATTGTTGCACAGAGGGCCTTGATGTAAAGAAATCAATGACCAATGCCTCACAGAGGGTCTTGATGTAAAGAAATCGATAACCATTGCCTCGTAGAGCGCCTCCATGATGAGAAAATTTGTGACCATTGCTTCGTAGAGGGTCTTGATGTAAACATAAGAGAATCAATGACCATTGCCTCGTCGACAAACAGCGTGAGACTTACAAAAAAAAATTGTCATTGCTGACTTTTTTTTTCAAATTTCTTTATTTTTTTTTTGAAAATGATTTTCAATGATTTTATGGAGTATGATAGATGATTTGATTATGCATGGCATGTTATGATTTCTTTTTGAACCTATATGATGATGCATACATGGATGCGTGGATGCATGGGTGGAATTTGCTTTTTTTTATTTTTCATTTTTCTTTTATTTTAATTTGAGAGTAAGGAAAACTAGGCTTAGAGGCTAGAAAAAAAAACTGTGAGGCTAGAGAAAACTGGGTTTAGGGGCCAATGTGAAAATTAGGCTTGGGGGCTAGTGTGGAAACTAGGCTTGAGGGCCAATGTGAAAACTGGGCTTGGTGGCTAGTGTGAAAACTGGGTTTGGGGGCCAGTGTGGGAACTAAGATTAAAGGACAGTGAAAACTGGGCTTAGGGGCCAGTAAAAACTAGGCTTAGGGGCCAATGTGGGAACTGGGCTTAAGGGCTAATGAAAACTGGGCTTAGGGGCTAGTGGAAACTGAGCTTAGGGTATATTGGTAATTCATATGAATGAAGAGGACCATAAATTTGAGAAACATCATAAAAACAAAATTGTGTATTTTTTTTTTTAAATTTCCTTCCTTCTAAAACGAAAGGATTCAATAACCATTCATATGAGTGAAGAGGGTTTTGATTGGAAAGGTGGAAACTAATTTATTCAAAAAGATGAAGGACTCATGTATGCATGACTTGGTATTATGTATGAATTACCTTATGTATGACTTTTTCTTTTGCATTTTTTTTTTTTTGAAAACAAATTCGAATTGTTCCACATTTCATTGTTATTTCGAATTCATGGAATCATTCTACTTTGATATTTTTTTACTTTTTCAAATCATTTCTTTGGTCTAATCAGTTTACTAATAAATACTTTTTTTTAATCATTTCTTTTGAAACTCTATTTGAATGACATCCATGAAATTGTCAAGGGCTTGGAAATGCTGGGATGAGGTGATGATTATTAACTAGGTAGTTACCCCAATTTGAATTGGTCTCGAGCACAAAATGTGTTTGGACTTTCCCCAGTTATTGATCGTATGAAGCAAATGATGGGGACTTCAAAAAAATTGCCCTTAGTGTGAGAGCCTAGGATGGTTTTAGGGTGCAAAAACGTGTTTGACTTTTCCCAATTGAAGAGATTGAAAAATGATAGGGTCTTCATAAGTTGCCCCTAATGTAGTTATAGTCTTTGATGTAATTAAATGCCTCGATTTGAATGATGGGAATATATGAATTACAAAAAAAGTGACTGCCTCAGTTTGGGTTTGATAAAGATGGACTAGTTTAAGGTTGGTCAAGGTTTAGGCTTAGAACGGGGATATTATAGGAGCAAAGATGGAATTTCATGAAGAATGAATTGAAAGGAGGCAACCCAAATTTACCTTAATTGCTTGAATGCCTATGCTGATTTTGGAGCTTTGAAAACATGTCAACCAAACATAAACAGCCCTAGTGTTTAAAAGAAAATATCTGAACACACTTTTCAATCTTTTTTTTAGAACAAACCATTTAGCAAATCAAAAATTTCCTCTAAATTAAAACCTACGAAAGATAACAACCAATCTTTGATCTGTGTGGACTTTATTAGGCTTATATCGTGGCCAAGGCTAGGGGTATGGAAGTAAATGATAGTAAAGGCCCAAACAAGTGATGTGAGGGTTGTTTCAAACAAGGATCTTTGAATAATGTTTCATTCAGAATTTGTTTGACTTCTTCTTGTTCACCTTTTGCTTTTCTTTTTCTTTTCTTTTCTTTTTCTTGATAACCATTTTTTTTGTATTGGTGAACTACCATTCGGATGAAACAAATGCGAACATTATGCCAACCCTTAGTGTGAGGGTGATCTTTGTTTAGGATAATTTGAAAGAAATATTTTGGAGGCTCAAATTGGGTAGCAAAGGCTAATTATTTTTTTTTTGGGATAAAGAAACATGGTCACACATCATTTAAAATCATGATTGTTTTCTCAGAAAATTTAATTCACAGGAAAATAATTTATTTCATATGACAATATTTCCCTTGTTTTGTTCTCTTTTCTCTTCACTTTTTTTTTCTTATTTTTGCCTAGACTGTCCTTTGAAGTTTTTAGTCTAGTTGACTTTTCTTCAATTTTTTTATTTTTTTTGTGTTCAGAGACTTTCTTGAAATTATTTTAAGGTATGTGTCCCCTTTATGATGATATCAATGGAAATAAAAACAAGGTTTATGGTGGAAGAGAGATGGAAAGGGAGATGGATTTGAGCAATTTCATGCATGCAAGATTAGATAGGTACTTCAAAAGAAATGATAACAAAATTTTTTGATTTTTTTATTCAATCCACTAATTTGACCAAAGAATGTGTTATTATATTCTCATTTTTCATAAGAAAGATTCCAAGAATTTGGTGATAAAGAAATTCAGAAACAAATTGAATTTATTGCAATGCAAATTTTTTTATTTTTTTTCTTTTAAAATTTATGTTGATGCATGCTATGTGTTTGAATGCTATGGACAGGGTACCATGAATGACCATAGAATGGGAATGCAATGAATGATTATGCCACGCTGGACACTTATTCAAATGATATGCCAATGAAATGTATGCTTATGCCTAAGGAGGCATTTTTTCCTTTTTTTAATGTTGTGACTATGATGAATTTATTATTATATACAAGGAAATGTGAGGGTAAATGACGCAAATAGTCTCCTTTTTATGCCTTAATTTAACATAGGTTCCACGCTTAAAGTTCTAAGGCAAAATATATGTGCTCACAAGGATAGTTCCCTAATACCTACAGATCAAGGTCACTAGAGTTATGGCCTACTTCATGGCATTTTCCCCGACAGTTGGTAAACAACAAGAAGTGGCACTACTACACAATCCCCTCTAATTCTAAGCAACTCAGACCCGGGTATAGGGCCCCATTCATGTAATGAACAAAATGTGTGTGAGATCATTCCCAATACCAAAATAAAGAAGAATGTACACAAACAATTATTCTAAATATAAAAAGAGATAAAAATACAGATATCCAAAAACAAAAAAAATGTGAAAGAAAAAATATGAAGAAAAACCACATCAATTTTACTCATCCAAATAAATGGTCTGACTCTCTAGCATCCCTAGTCGAGTCGCCATCTTTCGCAACCGAAATCGCGACAAGACAATGAACCAAAAATAAACTTTGAAAAAAAAATAGAGGTTTGGAGTCGCCACCATAGTTTATTCTGGAAAACTACGAAAAAACCAGAAAGATAAGATAAGGTCTGCAAAAAACCAGATTTGGGGTCCGGCAGTCAGTTACGCGTGGAGAAGGTATTAGCACCCCACAATGCTTGTCCTAAGACGACACCTTTAATTAAACATGATAAAGAACGTGGTTTTCAAAATATTTAATTTTCCCCAAAAATAGTAATAAAATAATGTACAAAAGATATAAAAATAATTTTTTAGCTTTTTGGGCCCGACGAGAATTAATCGTCGCTCCTACCTATCTTCATTCACAATGGAGAATCAGGATTACATAGTTCTTTATAATCTTTTAGAAATTGGTGATTTGATTTTTTTTTTATATTTTATAATTTTGAAAACCTTTTTATGTTTTTTGGTATTTTTAATTATTTAAAAATGAGTGTCACGTGACGCGAGTGGGTAGACAAACACTAAGATTAAACAAAGAAAATTGTTTTTTATCTTTAGTTCTTAATATTATTTTTGATATATTTTATAAAAAATAAATTTAAAAATTGGTGTCACGTGTCGTGAGCGACTGGACAAACAATAAAAGAGACAAAGAAAAATATTTGTTTATGCTTAAAAAAAATAATGAAAAATGAAAAAAAAATCAAAAGAATTAGAAATTGGCAATGACATACCTTCCAAATTTTTCGATATATGTTCTCTTCTATATCAATCTCACCCTCTCGTTTTCCCAGCAAAGGTAAAAAGGAGGTGTTTTTATGTGGGTGTTAATGGCAGAGAAAGAGGAAGTGTAGTGAATATTTTCTCTTAATTTTCTACCTCCTTCAATATGTTTTTTTTTGAAAGAGAGATAAAAAAGGAGGTGTGTAGGTGGGAGTGGTGATGGGAAAGAATTAGAGAAGTGTAGAGAATATTTTCTTCTTCCGGTCCCTTTTCATGTGACAAACTATCTATTTATATTCACAAATTGCAATATCAATGCAATCTTAGCCTTAAGTGTAATGAACAATATAAGGAAGAAATTGGTCATGATAGCAACACATTATGAGAATCAAGTCATAGCAAATCAGAGCACAAAATCAATCAAGATCAATAATATTGATTCTAACGGTTAACAAATCAGAGCACAAAAATCAATCCTAATTAGTAATATTGATTCTAATCATAAGAAGAGATATTGCTTTTAATTATTAGAATCATATCACTAATTTCTTTATCAGAACAAAGGTAGAAAATATGTTTAGTTGTTGGGCTCATGAAGAGGAGTGTGATAACAAATTAGGCTTTTCCTTCTTTTTTCCTTTTTTTTTTCTTTTTTCCATCTTTTTTTTTCTAAAATTAATGTTTGAAAATCTTTGAAGAATTTTTTTTTTCACATTTTTTTTATTTTCCATTAACTAAAAAAACATTTTTTATTTTTATTATCTTTTTGAAAATAAATTTATTCACCCGGATGAAATTGGGTGTTGACAATAATTTTCCATTGTCAATGAGAATACGTAGAAGCAATGTCAATTCTTGTCGAGCCCAAATAATTTTCCATTGTTTTGTTTGATTTTTTGGGGAAAACAAATATCTTAAAAATTTATTTTTATTTTTCATTTAATTAAACATAACTATCTTGGGACAAATGTTATTCGGTGTTGATACCTCCCCACACATAATCGACTTTCGAACTTGAATTTGGTTTCGAAGACTATTCTTTTTCAAAGTTTTTTATAGTTTTCCACAATAAACTATGGTGATGACTCGTTTGTATCTTTTAATGATTTTCATTATCCCGTTTTGATTTCGGTTGCAAAAGATGGCAACTCCACTAGGGATATGGTTGAGCGTCAACCTTAGTAGTTAAGTATGCAAAATGTATGTTGTTTTTATGTATTTATTTTTCCCTTTTCTTTTATTTTCTTATATATATTTATCTTTATTGTCTTGATACCATCTATGTTTGCTTTGATGTCTTGCTGATTATATTGTGAAATTATTGAATCCTAGGGTAGATGACAATTGCTATATCTTCTTGGGAATTTTTCTAGCTGTTTTGCAAGTATGGGTTTGGATAGTCTTAGGTTATCCTCTCTTCACAACTACACATGTTATGATAGTGCATTCATTTTGAGATTGGGGTCCTATACCTAGACCAGAGTGAGCCTTAGGGAGTGGAGGTTCAATGATTCCCATGTTAGATGCCAAATCTACTTGGCTATTGTGATGACCTCATCTAGAGTTTACTTCCTCTTGACATACAACATTTGTTAGGTTGCCTATTGATGAATGATTAAGTTTGTTCCTTTTATATTTGTAAATATTGTGATAAGTTGTTTAAGAAAGTCTAGTAAAGATTTCCACTGGACATTAAGATAACAAGCTAACCAGATGAAGGTGCACTTCAAAAGACTCTAGAGATGAAGAGAAAGGGATTGATTGAAGAAAAAAAGAACATGATGATCAATATAGCATAAAAATCGAATGAAAGAAAGGAAATGAAGCAAAGTAGAAACTGAAAGACAAGAAATGAAATTGTGAGTGAAACACCCCACTTCAAGGAGAGGCCAAAGCCATGAATACTTGGAGATGAATGGGGATGTGCCGTCACTTGAGTTTAGATCAAGATAAGGCTTAGAAGTTTCATTCCTAAGGGAGGATACTCTCACAAAGGTTGAACAAATGTGTATATTACTCCAAAATGATCAACCTCATTACATGTAGTAGAGGACCTCTTATATAGAAAGGTTTAGGGGTCTCTTAGCAATAACAAAAAGGCTACGAAACCATGCACTCTAGAAGGTAGGTTAAATGGTGCAACACATGGCCTCTTAAAGATGGATTCTTGACCAAGACATGTGGTCTCCTTTTCTAGACGCTTCTAGATACTTCCAAGGTGGATTCTTGGTCAAGTCATGTGGTCCCCCCATTCTAAAGGTTTCTAGAAGGTTTTGTCTTTTCTCTCTCTTTCACATGAGCTCCTTATTATCTTACAAAAACAAGTAAACATATATTAGTATGTTGACTTAACTCAAGTCAACTTTAGTCAACAAATCAACCCTAGTAAAGGTCAACAAGTGAACTAAGATTGATGAACTAAGTCAACTTTAAGGAAATCAAACTAAGGAAATGCTAAACAAGGATAGAGATTGAGAAGCCTCCCCTCTAGTCATGCTTCTTGTGATTCTTCTTGGAAGGGCTTCCATGGTGTTTGGTGTGGTCATGGCTTCATCATCCTCCCCTTCTTGGAGAGAATTTGATCATGAATTCTTATATCCTATATCAAAAGGAGAAAGATCACACATATTAAATGAGTTACTTGTGTTATAGCTTGGAGGTAAGTTTAACTCATACGCATTGTTTTTTTATCTTCCTAATGACTTGGAAAGGGTCATCTCCTCTTAGAAGAAGCTTGGACTTCCTTTGAGTACGAAATCGTTCCTTCCTTAAGTGAAGCCAAATCCAATCTCCCTCTTTGAAGATAACTTCCTTATCCTTTTTTTTCCATCTTCTTCATGTTTCTCACTATTTTCTAAATGGTTTCCTTGACTTGTGCAAGTAAGTCTTGGATCATCTTAGCCTTGGTTTCCCCATCTTGGCAAGTCCATGCCTCATGAGTGGGGAGGGTAAGAAGATCTACGGGATCTAAGGGTTAAACCCATAAACAACCTCAAAAGGAAAGTGGGAAGCAATCGAGTGCACCACCCTATTGTATGAAAACTCAATATGAGGAAGAAGTTCCTCTCATTCCCTAGTATTTTTGACTATCATTCACCTTAACATTTGTCCCAAAGTTCTATTCACCACCTTGATTTAGCCATCACTTTGAGGGTGGCAAGTGGTAGAAAAGAGAAGTTTGGTTCCAAGCTTCCCCCACTATGTCCTCCAAAAGTGGCTTAAGAACTTGGTGTCCCTATCATTCACAATGGTTCTAGGTATGCCATGTAGCCTCACAACTTCCTTAAAGAATAGATTTACAATGTAAGTTGTGTCATCAACCTTGTGGCATGGAATGAAGTGGGCTATTTTAAAAATCTATCCACAACCACAAAGATGGAATCCCTACCCTTCTTAGTCCTTGGGAGCCCTAAAACAAAATCCATTGAAATGTTAACCCAAGGCATGGAAAGGATGGGTAAAGGAGTGTAAAGGTCATGAGGTTGGACTTTAGACTTTGCTTTCATGCATGCTACACAATTTTTCCAATGCTTATCTACATGTTTCCTCATATGGGGCCAATAAAAATTTTCCTTCAAGATTTCCAAAGTCTTATTAGGCCTGAAATGTCCCATCCAGCCTCCCTCATGTGCCTCTATTGTGAGTTATGCTTTTAAGGAATTTTGGGTTTACAAAACTTGTTACCTTTGAAAAGGTATTGATTAGGGAGATAAAAGTGTAATCTTCTTACCTTGAAAGTTAAAAGAAAATTTATTGGTATGACCACCATGAAAAGCTTTTTTATCAAATTGTCATGGCCTACCAAGGAGAATGTGAGTTGCTTCCATAAGCACTAAGTCATATAATACCTCATCTTTGTAAGTCCCAATACAGAAGTTGATTAGGAATTGCTTGTCAACCTTGATATCTCCATCCTCACTAAGCCAAGATAGCTTATAAGGCTTAGTATGAGGGGTGGTTTTCAAGTCAAGCTTGTCCACAACCTTTGTGCTAGTGATATTTACACAACTTTCACTATCAATGATGAGGGATCAAAGCTTATTGTTGATTAGGCACCTTAAGTGAAAAATGTTTTCCCTTTAAGATTCTAATTCCTTCGGGACTTGGCCTGATGAGTTCAAATTTTTGCCCTCATTTAATATTTAAATTTAAGGATTTAATTGAATTTTCTGTGCTTAAAGATTGATTTAATTAGGATTTGTGATTATTTGATTTATTGAATAAGTTTGGTAAAAATGACGTAAAAATTGATTTTAGTTGCATAAAATATTATTGGATATTCTAACGTTTGTTAATGCAGCTGGAATTTATTTTTGGTCATTAATAGTGCGGATTTGAAATATTCAAAGTTACAAAATAAATCAGGAGCTAAATGCACCCCCGAATTTTATTTGCACACTCCTTCTAAAGTGGACCACCAAAAACCTGTTTTGCACCCCCCCGTTTTCACTAAGTTGCACCCCTCTTACCACTTAAACTACACTCAACCAGATCACGCCATGTGGCAATCCTTAACTTTTAAAATTGGTCAACCAGAACAAGCCACGTGGCAACAATCCCTGCATTAACAAGCTGTCCAATGGAAGGCTGCCATGTCATCATCTTCATCTCCAAAACAAAAACCCTAATTTTCCTCAAACCCTAGCCGTCACCATGACCACCAGTTGCGGCAGCCGCCACTTCCATCGTCAACCATCACTGCACCTGGGAGCCTGATTCGAATCCACACACCTTGCAGCCACCATCGCGAGTCATCTTCTCCGCAAGGAAACCATGGCGACAGTGGAGACGTTCGTGCACCTTCATCTCGCGCAACAACCATCATCTTCTTCCACACGAATCTGCCACGGAACCTGCACCAGATTTGCTTTCTTCACGCACCACCATTAAAGCGAGCCAGAATCAGAGCGCATCTGCACTGCGAATCCTTCACGCTGTTGCCACCACCATCATTGCAACAACGCCTCCATCACTTCAGAACAACAATGGAAACGTGACCCTCCACCACCGCAAGCTTCACGCAACAGCGCCGACAACCCCTGAGAACCAGAACCTGTTCAGAATAGCAGCGGAAGAACTACTGCAGCAACTTTGCGAACCAAAACGGAGAAGAAGAACGGAGCAGCGTCGCACATCATGCATCCACCACAGATCTGCAACTCGTCGAGGTTCCGCGCAGCAGCCACCACCACGTCGTCCACCATTGACGCAGCTTCATCCTTGCTGGAGAAACGGAGCAGCAACGCCGGAGAAACGGAGCAGCCGTCATTGCACCTTGCACCTACGGTAACAACAAGGATAGGGGCAGCAAACCCTAATTCTGGAGAGAGACTCTGTGTGCCACGCGTCAGGCTGCTATTGGACAGTCTAATTGGTCAACTGGTCAAGACTGGTCAACTGGTCAAAGCCAGCAGTCAACTCTGGTCAAAACTGCAAAAATGGTTAAATAAGAGGGGCAGAATTGGAAATTGGACAGAGATTAAGTTGCTAATTAATTAAATAAAAATAAAAGATTTTAGTAACCGACAGATAAAGCCCAAAGTTCAGTTGAAGCCTATATAAAGAGACTTAAGGGAGCAGAAATAACTTACAACTTACAACTTACAACTTAGAACTCTCTGGTTTTGGCAAACACCGTCATCCATCACATCTCTCATTCTCTCTTTTCTTTTATTTACTTTCCTTCATCATATATTATCATGTATTCCATCAAAGCCATGGAGGGCTAAGCTTTAAGGGTTGATTCCATTGTAATTTCTTAACTAGATTTTGAGGTTAGATGAATTTATGTGTTTGTTATTTTGATTATTGTTGTGGTTTTTGTTTATCTATGTCCTTTGCTTCTTAATCGAATAGAAAATAATGATTTTAAATCTACATGCATGCTAATCA
>Ga0214545_1005462_pt1 | contig 22928 bp, 18 predicted proteins | sample CNSS4metaG_FD_160064 | JGI IMG/M metagenome (GOLD analysis project Ga0214545, IMG submission 160064) | Root nodule microbial communities from cowpea collected in UCLA plant growth center, Los Angeles, California, USA - CNSS4 | ecosystem: Host-associated > Plants > Roots > Nodule | place: USA...
TATATATATATATATATTTTTTACACACACCTATTTAATTAAATATTTTTACCTAGTATTTATATATATATATATATATATCTATATATATTATTAGTTTTGTTGTTTTCTTTTTTATATTTTCAATAAGTAAAAACTACATCATGATAAAATATATTTTTAATGTTTAAACTACATTTAGATAAAATATGAAACATTACTAAAAATATAAGATTTTCTAATTGCTTTATTTAAAATAAATAATACAGTTTATTAAAAAAAAGGATGTTACAGTAAGGCCCTGTTCTTTTATGCCTTTCACTTGTAGGGCTGCCCCAAATCTAATGGGCCTAAGAGCTGGCCCAAAGGATAAAACTGACTCTAGTCTGCCCTAATGCGTACACTTTCACTCTTTCAGAAACCAGCCATCATCCCCACTGCTCTCACAGGACACTCTGCTAGGGTTTCTCCCCAAGCTATTCTTCGAGCTAACTCAAACCCAGTTCTTACTCCACGTACGTATCCCTCAGCTCACACTTCTTCTCCATGAGCATCTGTTCGTTTATACAGTAGGGTTTCACCGTGAGCTTAGTTCCTAACTCTGTTCCACTGTCTTATTCAGCTCGCAAGTCCCCTCCTTGAGCTACCATACTCCATCGATTAGAGTCGAGGCACCTTCTAGCTACTTCCAGGTAAGGGAAGCTAGAACTCTTTTTGTCTGGTGCATTGATGGTAGTTTTGATGGTGTTCTGTGATTTTCGTGAATATATGTGACTGTGAGTGTATGGCATGATCTGTGTTGTTGTTTGGGCATGAATTGTGTTGATGGTAGTGAGGAACAGTGGCGAAGTCTGTTAAAATCACCCAAGCGAGCCTGCCTCGCCTAGGCGAGATTAACAGGGACTCGCCTATGTATTTCTCCACGAAAGGTCGCCTAGGCGACCCACTGTACTTCTTGGGCGAGTGAACGTCTCGCTTAGGCGAGGAGGGTCTCGCCTGAGCGAGAACGCATGCAGGGTTCTCATACTGGAAGTCGAGCTCTCGCCTAGGCGAAGGGAGCTCGCCTGAGCGAGGGTCCTCCTCGCTTGGGCGAAACCTTTCTGCCTGAGCGAGATGCTGGGCGAGAAAGGGGTTGGTCTTGATGTTTCCTTGACTTTAAAAAGTGGACAACATGCTTAGATGAGTATTAACTTTAAATTCGTGAACTGAATGGCCTGTATGGATGAGGTAGTGTATGAGTTGTGATTTATGAGTTTTAACATGAGGTGAACATGGTAATTGTATGAGATGATTCATGAAATTGAAATGATGAGTTTGGTATGAGTTCGGCATGAGACATGAAAGGGTTGGTATTAATGTGGCATGGTAAAGGTATGAGATAGAGCTCCATATTCTGGGTTCGAGAACAATGAGTTGGCATGGTTTAGTTGGGAATACGAAAGAGGTGGATTACAAGAAATTTTATGTATATGTATATAGGTTGTGTGTATGCATGCTGGATCTGTTTGGTTGATTAAGAAAGTTTGGTCTGTGTCAGTGCGTAAGTCCTTGGGGATCTCTAGGTGAGATTCCCAGGGTCGCGCTTCAGTGGTCGGGACGTAATTCCATGGCCCCTGTTAGTGGGTGTCCATGGTGGTGCCCTATTTGTATAACTAGGTAAGGATTCAAGTTAAGGTTGCATCCTGACACTCTAAGGAGTCAATTAGTCTCACTTAGAGCGGACTGACTCTTGTGGTGAGAGTAACAAGAGGCCTGAAATTCATTAAGGGCTAACCTTGTGGTGAGGGAAAATTGATTCATTGTAACACTTGTAATACATAGCTCGGGGGTTAGCAGCTCGGGGGTGAGCAGAGGTATCCACCACAAGTGCAAGCATCCGCTGAATCTGACCAGGTTATACGTATCCGGATGAGTCGAGTCGCGTCGTAGTGTATCGATTGAAAGTCATAACATGCTTGGTTGTTGTATGAATATTGAATGGTGAAAATATATTTGACTGTATGATGAGAATGTTATTGGCTCTAGCTTACCCTGTTTGTTGTATGGTTGTCTTGTATGTGGCTATTCTTTCTTGCGATGATCATCAATTTAATTGATGAGAGCAAATGGGCGAGGTTCCCGCGGTCAGCAAGGAAATGGCGATTCCGCTGCTTAGCCATCTGGGCTGGATTTTTATTTCTTTCCTTCATGATTTTCGTTAGGGCTATGGCCCATATATTGTTTTACGCCTTGCTACCTTTTTCTCTTTTGCTAGACCTGTGTTTGGTTTCCGTTGGCATCGTGGTGTACCCAGATTGTAGGGGTTGTGTTAAGGACCCCCAAGACTACGCTATAGTACTATTTTGTGTGACGTTTCCTTTAAATTCCGTAAAATAATTAAATGGGACGTTACATTTATGGTATCAGAGCGGTCATTCCTTAGGTCTGTGGACTTGGATGTCCGCTTAGCTTTCTTTGTGTCTTCTGAGTGTTCTTAGTTAAATTCTTGTCTTTATCGAGCCTAACCAAGTGATTTTCTGTGTGCCAGTGGACTATGGCACCTCCTCGTAGGACTTCTCAATCATCCCAGGGAGACGTACTTGATATCGCCATAGCAATAGAGGCGATGGTAGCGGCTATGGCGCAGTAGAGTGCTGCGATGATGCAGCAGCATGAGGCATCCATGCAGCGACAGGCGACGTCGCTTGAGCAGCAGCAGGCAGTGATGCAGCAGATGGAGGCTGCGAGGGTAGCTGTTAAGGATGCTCATCGGCAACATATGGAGGCCCTCCGCCAGCTGGAGGAGAACAGGGTGGCTGCCCCTATGTTTGGTCCTGAACCACGACCTGCAGTCAGGGAGTGGAGCTTGAAGGACTTTCTGAAGCACCACCCAGTGAAGTTTGATGGGAAGATCAGTCCTGACGTCGCAGACCAATGGCTGAAGGACCTGGAGCGCATCTATGACGCCAAGATGTGCCCTGCGGAGAACAGGTTGGCGTTCTCTGTGTACATGCTCACGAGAGAGGCAGAGCATTGGTGGAGCAGCACAAAATCCATCCTTGAGGAGAGAGAGGAGCCAATGACGTGGGAGGCATTCAGGAAGAGATTCCTCTCTGAGTATTTTCCAGACAGCATCCGGTACGCTAAGGAGGTGGAGTTCCTCCAGTTGACCTAGGGAGGGAAGACAGTAACAGAGTATGCTGAGAGGTTCAAACACCTCAGCCGTTTCTACACTCTGCCACTCGATGAGGAGTGATGATGCAGGAAGTTCGAGAATGGGCTTCGCGGTGACATCCGCTTGATGGTGGCTCCCTTGTCCATCAAGGATTTTGCCGCTCTGGTGGAGAAGGCCAGGGTGATGGAGAAGATGAAGCGTGAGGTGGAAGGTCAGCACCCACGACAGCCACAACCGCCTCAGAGGATCGGTGGACCATCTGGGTCCAAGCCCAGACATGAGGAGCGGAAGGAGACCGTATGATAGACCCCACCATCAACCCTAGAGGTCTAGGAGCTTTTCTCCATAGCAGGGCCAAGTTCAGTGCTACATCTGTGGAGGCCCTCATCTGAGGAGTGCTTGTCCACGCATGAAGGGTTACCGCAGGTGCAACAACTGTGGCAAGGAAGGCCACTTTGGGAAGGATTGTCCCAACCTTGCCAGGGCGGCAACACGCCCTCTAGTTCAGACCCCTCACCAGCACCAACGGAGAGACAGAGGCAACAGGCCTCAGGCGACGGGCAAAGTCTATGCCATGACCGGAGTTGAGGCTGCAGGTTCAGGTAACCTTGTTATGGGTTATTGTGTGATTTCTGGGATGAGATGCTATGTGTTGTATGATTATGGAGCGACACACTCCTTTGTGTCAAATGCATGTGTGGAGCGGTTAGGTCTGCCTGTGCGCGAGCTGCAGTGTGAGCTTGCGGTGTTTACTCCGGCGTTGGGTTTGGTCAGGACGTCATCCTTTTGTGCTAGGTGTCCAGTGGAGGTAGAGGGACGCAGATACAAGGTGAACTTAATCTGTCTGCCTCTACGAGAGTTGGAGGTGATCTTAGGAATGGATTGGCTCTCTGCCAATCGCGTTCTTATAGATTGCCGAGAGAAGAAACTGCTTTTTCCCTGTCCAGAGGAGCCTGAGTTGGTATCTTCTCAGGGGGCTATGAAGGAACTCCATGACGGCGCGCAGTGTTACATGATCTTCACACATCTGGAGGTGGAGGGTGGAGAGATGAAGTTAGTAATACCAATTGTGCAGGATTTTGAGGATGTGTTCCCAGAGGAAGTGCCGGGTTACCTCCTCGCAGAGAGGTAGAGTTCTCGATCGATCTAGTGTCGGGGACAGGTCCAGTATCGATGGCTCCCTACCGTATGGCTCCGGCGGAGTTGGTTGAACTTAAGAAACAGATAGAGGACTTGATGGCGAAGCAATTTATCCGACCCAGCACTTCGCCTTGGGAAGCGCCAGTGCTATTAGTGAAGAAGAAGGATGAGAGTTCACGTCTGTGTGTAGACTACAGACAGTTAAACAAAATGACAATCAAGAATAAGTACCCTCTTCCGAGAATCGACGACTTGATGGACCAGCTACATGGGTCAGCCGTATTCTCGAAGATTGATCTACGGTTCAGATACCACCAGATTTTGGTGAAGGACGATGATGTGCAGAAGACGGCCTTCCGGTCCAGATATGGCCACTACGAGTATGTGGTTATGCCGTTTGGCGTGACCAACGCTCCAGCGGTGTTCATGGACTACATGAACAGGATCTTCCGGCCTTTCTTAGATAAGTTTGTCGTAGTCTTCATAGACGACATCCTTATCTATTCTCGGACTCAGGAGGAACATGCAGAACACCTGAGGTTGGTACTTGGTGTTTTGAGAGAGAAGCAACTGTATGCCAAGTTGTCTAATTGTAAGTTCTGGATGGATGAGGTTCAGTTTTTTGGGCATGTGATATCCGCCCAGGGGATTACTGTGGACCCAACAAAGGTTGAAGCAGTAGTAAAGTAAGAGAGTCCTAAGTCGGCCACAGAGATCAAGAGCTTCGTGGGACTAGCAGGCTACTATAGGAGATTCATATAGGGATTCTCCAAGATATTGGCGCCTCTGACCTTGCTTACCCGGAAGGACCAATCGTTCACTTGGACAGATCAGTGTGAGGAGAGTTTTCGGGAGCTGAAGAGAAGATTGACTAGCGCTCTGATACTAGTGATCCCGAATGTCGGGAAGCCGTTCGAAGTCTACTGTGACGCCTCCCACCTCGGACTCGGTTGTGTATTGATGCAAGAGAAGAAGGCAGTGACGTATGCGTCAAGACAGCTCAAGGTGCATGAGCGTAATTACCCCACTCATGACTTGGAGTTAGCGACCATAGTCTTTGCCTTGAAGATTTGGAGACACTATCTCTGTGGTGCACAGTTCCGCGTGTTCAGCGATCACAAGAGCCTCAAGTATCTGTTTGACCAAAAGGAGCTGAACATGAGACAAAGAAGATGGATGGACTTCCTGAAGGACTATGACTTGGAGCTCTTATACCATCCAAGAAAGGCGAATGTAGTGGCAGATGCCTTGAGTAGGAAAACAATGCATACTGCGCACCTTATGATTAAGGAGGTGGAACTACTAGAGAAGTTCAGAGACAAGAGGCTATAGGTGGAGTTGGGATCTGAGTCCATTAGGTGTAGTACCCTTACTATATCTAGTGGCTTTCTGGACTCAGTCAGAGAGAGGCAGTTGTTGGATGCCAGTTTAAACAAAGTCAGAGAACAACTTGGGTCGGATAAGGTTAGAGACTTTGCCTTGGGTGACGATGGTATACTAAGGTTTCAAGGCAGAATCTGCGTACCTAATGATGTCGAGGTGAGGAAGTTGATCCTTGGGGAAGGACACAAAAGTCGTTTTAGCTTGCATCCTGGCATGACTAAGATGTACCAGGACCTCAAGGAGACTTTCTGGTGGCAGGGAATGAAGAAGGACATGGCATAGTTTGTATCAGCATGCTTGACATGCCAGAAGGCAAAGGTAGAGCATCAGAGGCCCGGTGGGATTCTACAACCTTTGGAGATACCAGTGTGGAAATGGGACAACATCTCGATGGATTTTGTGACTCATTTGCCACAGACTTTTAGGGGGCATGACACCATCTGGGTGATAGTGGATCGGTTGACCAAGAGTGCCCACTTATTGGCTATGAACTTGAGGATGTCCATGGCCAAGTTGGCCCAGCTGTACGTTAAGGAAATTGTGAGGTTGCATGGAGTACCTTCGAGCATAGTTTTCAACAGAGACCCACGGTTTACATCTCGGTTCTAGAAAACCTTACAGGAGGCTTTGGGGACCAAGTTGACTATGAGCTCAGCTTATCACCCTCAGACCGATGGCCAGTCTGAGAGGACGATTCAGTCCTTAGAGGATTTGTTGAGAACTTGCATATTGGATCATCTGGGTGCTTGGGATGAGGTATTGCCTTTGATAGAGTTCACCTACAACAACAATTTTCATGCGAGCATTGGCATGGCGCCATACGAGGCTCTTTATGGTAGGAGATGTAGGACTCCTCTTTGCTGGTATCAGGATGGAGAAGCGGTGTTAGTTGGACCAGAATTGGTAGAGCAGACCACCGAGAAGGTGAGGATGGTGAGGAACATGATGCAGGCTTCTCAGAGTAGGTAGAAGGCCTATGCAGATCGTAGGAGGAGGCCCTTGGAGTTCGCAGTCGGCGATCATGTGTTCCTGAGGGTGACCCGAACCACTGGTGTGGGAAGGGCTCTCCGCTCAAGGAAGCTTTCCCCTAAATTTCTTGGCCTGTATCAGATCACGAGGAGGATTGGGCCGGTAGCTTACGAGATAGCCTTACCCCCGCAGTTAGCGAACCTTCACCCAGTGTTCCATGTCTCACAACTGAGGAAATATGTGTTTGACCCAGCTCATGTGTTAGAAGCTGAAGATATACAGATCAGAGAAGATCTCACGGTAGAAGTACCACCCATAGCTCTTGAGGATAGCAAGGTTGAGGAACATCGAGGAAAGACGGTTAGTCTGGTTAAAGTCATATGGGATCGGAGGACGGGTGACTCGACTTGGGAGTTAGAGGAGGACATGAGAAAATCACATCCACATCTGTTTACCTGGTGAGTCTTTATTTTTCAAGGTCGAAAATTTTTGTTGTTGGGAAGAATGTAGGACCTTGTTCTTTTATGCCTTTCACTTGTAGGGCTGCCCCAAATCTAATGGGCCTAAGAGCTGGCCCAAAGGATAAAACTGACTCTAGTATGCCCTAATGCGTACACTTTCACTCTTTCAGAAACCAGCCGTCATCCCCACTGCTCTCACAGGACACTCTGCTAGGGTTTCTCCCCAAGCTATTCTTCGAGCTAACTCAAACCCAGTTCTTACTCCACGTAAGTATCAATCAGCTCACACTTATTCTCCATGAGCATCTGTTCGTTTATACAGTAGGGTTTCACCGTGAGCTTAGTTCCTAACTCTGTTCCACTGTCTTATTCAGCTCGCTAGTCCCCTCTTTGAGCTGCCATACTCCGTCGGTTAGAGTCGAGGCACCTTCTAGCTACTTCTAGGTAAGGGAAGCTAGAACTCTTTTTGTCTGGTGCATTGATGGTAGTTTTGATGGTGTTCTGTGATTTTCATGAATATATGTGACTGTGAGTGTATGGCATGATCTGTGTTGTTGTTTGGGCATGAATTATGTTGATGGCAGTGAGGAACAGTGACGAAGTCTGTTAAACTCGCCCAAGCGAGCTTGCCTCGCCTAGGCGAGATTAACAGGGACTTGCCTATGTATTTCTCCACGAAGGGTCGCCTAGGCAACCCACTGTACTTCTTGGGCGAGCGAACGTCTCGCTTAGGCGAGGAGGGTCTCGCCTGAGCGAGAACGCGTGTAGGGTTCTCATACTGGAAGTCGAGCTCTCGCCTAGGCGAAGGGTTCTGATTGTAAGTTTGATAATCGTTAGGATTAATTATCGCGTTTTAGAAGTATTATTCATTTTGGAATGTTGGAACTCTATCACAATTTTGTCTTTAAAAAACATCTTATAGATGAGACAATAGTATTTAAATTGTGTGTAGTTGACATCGACTTTTAAACAATATAAGATTACTATGTATATTGAAACAATGACCTTTTGAATTCCCTTTTATATGTAGGGTTTATGTTTTTTTTACCTTAGTTTCATATTGAAATATTTGTTACTAGAATGCAATGTTATAATTCATAGGACTATAATATTTCTTCCTACACTTTGAAACAATGTTTTAAAATTGGAATAAACAAAGATTTTATGAAGTGGTGGTCTATCTTATCTGTTGACTGCTTTTGTGAAATTTGTTAGGTTTAATTTTGCTTGAGCTTAATTGTTCTTCTTTGACATTTTGTTAATGGAATAAGACCACTTATGAGTTTATAATCTCGAATGACTTAAAATTGAAAAAAAAATTATGAAAAATTGGCTAAATATGTCATTTTTTTTATTTGGTTAGGATTTTTTTTTTCAACTTCAACTGTTATCACAAAAGCTTACGAGCAATGCATGAAAATTGAAGAAGAAAAGGAACATATGAAACATAACACTTTTACAATTATTTGAATTTTGAGGATTATTGGGACATTTTGTTTTTCTTTTATGACCAAGTGTATCAAAATAAATATAACAATGATTATGTTTTTTAGTATCTAGTTTGGTTCTTACTTTGTTGCATTTTAGATAATCCTTACAACTTCATCATAATTTTAGATATTCCTTTTATTTGTAGATCAAATTGGTATACACATTTTAACAGACAAACTATGATGAACATACTTACTTATGACTATTAGACTTGAACACAATAAATAAAATTTTTTAAACTTCTTATAATTACATCACATTTCGTGTAGTCTCATTATGAGTTTTTTCATGAATCATATCTCTATGTAAATCTTAAGTTAATCGATCAAAATCAAACACTTAGGTTGTATTCTTTTGAGAAGAAGGATTATAGAGAGAGAAAGAGGAATAGATCAGAAGAATTAAATGATGAAGTTGGAGTTGTTTCTTTTAAGGAATTCAGAGGTGATTTTAGAGTATATTAGATAGTGAAATCTGTAAAAGTTTGTGACTAAATTGACTTATGTGACATATTAGAAAAACCTTTTAATAGAAAAAAAAGTTAGATTATCAAAATCTTTCTATTGTTATACGTAATATAAAATTATATATAAATAATTTAAAATTATTTTATAAATTTTATTGAATGATTGAAAATATAAAAAATTATTTGTAAAAAAAGGAATAATACAATATTTTTGTATGAAAATAAATTTAATATATAAGATGTAAAATAATTTATTTACATAAAAACTTTTTTTTCCTTTTAATTGTAATTTTAGAAGTAATAAATTTTTATTATAACCATAATAAATTATTATTATATTCAACATGGAATTAAAAAAACAGAACTAAAACTACGTGTATTGATTTTAATAGCTAAATCACATGTAGCAAAAATTAAATAATGGAGGAGTAATTTGGTAAATCCAACCATGTTACCCTCTAATCTCATTATGGATGGTGAGAGATTGAATTTTCAATGAATCCTTAATCATTTCCTCCCATCACCTCGTATCACCTCCAAACAAACACAATACTCACTCCCTAATTATTACTTTTCATTCTTTGTGAATAGTACATCCACTCATTACCTTTAATTGTGCATATTCTCCCGCAGTTTCAAAATAGATATCACAAATTGTAATCATTGTGATAATTTTCTTCTATAAAGGTTTTTTTTATAATATATATATATATATATATATATATATATATGATAATAATAATAATAATAATAATAATAATAAAGGAGTTAATATGTATTTAGTCTCAAAATTCCATAATATATTTTTTATGATATATTTTGATCTCTAAACTTTAAAAATAAATGTATATAGTCATTTTAATCTAATGCCGTCAATTTTTTTATATATATTAAATGATTTTTATAGATTAACATTTGAATTGTTTAAACTATTTTAACATTTTTTAACACGTAAAAGATTTAATGTCATTAAATTAAAAATACTATATTCATTGTTAAAGTTTAAGAAATAAAATATATTAAAATTTAAAAATGAACGAATTTCAATTTTATATTCAAATTTAAAAGATAAAAACATATCTATGATGTATATCATAATATTTGTTTCTAACATCATCATTAATAGTTTCTCTAGTTATTTACTGAAATTTGATTCATCCATTGTGCTCTTTCAAAATTTCCAACGGTTACAATTTTGTAATAATAATTACAGTAATAATTTACTTTAATGTAAATTCTTTCATATCTTGTATAACAAATTAAAGAAGTAATGTTGATAAGATATGTCGAATGCACATTTGTTAAAAAAAAAATACATACAACTAAGGTAGATCAAAAAGTCACTTGAACCAAATATAAAAGTAAAAGACGGTTCAATTTTAATTTAATATAAAATTTGAATCAAACTACACCACTCTTTTACATTTCCGTTTGAATCGACGACTTTTAGTTTTTTTGGTGTTATAAAATTGGTAAACATTTTTTTATAAAAAAAAACGGAACATTTTATAATGAAAATTTGTCAAATAAAAGGACGTCTTGTGAATTTTATTTTTTATATCATATTGATAATTTAAATTTATCTCATATTTATAAATAAATTGTTTAATTTTACAATTAAAAACTACAATATAAATTTGTTCACATGATTTTGATAAATACAAATATATTGGAAATAAAATACATCAAACCATTTTAATATACATACATATTCATTAGTTTTTAATTTACTCTAAACATGTAATGTTATATTTAAGTACAATAAATGATTGGATTTAATCATTCCAAAATCTTAATCAAACCTCTCTATTAAAAAAATATATTCAAAATATCTAAAAAAAAAATTGGTCTTGATCTATTTTTTTAATCAGTTTACTATTATTTCTTGGATTGGTTTGGCACTCTTATTTTCAATATTCTTTTTAAGCGGTTGATTTTGTAATATAAAAATTTTGGGTTAAGTATGTTTTTAGTCCCTGAACTTTGACTCAAAATTGAAATTCATCTTTGTCTAAAACTTCAATATATTTTGATTCCTAAACTTTAAAAATGAATGAATATAGTTTTTTTTAACTCAATTATGTTCACTTTTTTTAAAGTGTCAAACATATTTTTTAGTAGATATTGAACCAAGAATGTGTCAAACAGTGTAAAAAAACTCTAATACTAATATGAAAAGCGTTCGACACGTCAAAAAAAATTAACATAATTGGATTAAAAGGACAATATTCATTCATTTCTAAAGTTTATGGACCAAAATGTATCGAAGTTTCAGACAGAGACAAATTCCAATTTTAAGTCAAAGTTCGAGTACTACAAACATACTTAACCCAAAAAAATTTTACAGTATGACCTGTGTTCTCATATTTCTTGCAAGAGTCCAAATTGCATCGATTAAAGAGATGATTGTATTGTAAATATATTATTTTCTAGTATACTAAATTATTATTTGATATATGTAAAAATATTTTTAAAAGTCAATATATTTTGATTTTGTCCTCCAAACTGTTAGAATGTGTTAAATAATAATGTAACATTGCTTATAGGAAGAACCATATTATTGGAAAAGGTAATTTATACTCAATTTTATTTATATATATATATATATAGAATATAAAATTATAATTTACTTAAAGTTATTTGGTACTTAAATATTATTGGGAAAGGTAATTTATACTCAATTTTATTTAAATACTAAATAACTCTAAGTAAATAATAATTTTATATATATTTTTACAATTCATATTTAATTATTATACATAATGATATTTATTCTTGTGATTTTATTTGTGTTATTTAGAAACACAATTAAACAATTTAAATAATTGTAAAGTGTACTTTAATGGACGAGCAGGTCCAGACAAAAAGTTGAGACAGACAAGTCGTGTAAATTTTTTTAATGGGAGACATTTTGATCTCGTGGGCCATTTTGACCCCACCCCATATAGATTAGGGCCAAGAGGGCCTGGGCCTGGGTTTGGCCTAATTGACATGTTTTCCCACAACATTATTCATGGAAGAAATAGTACAAGCTCATAAATTAGTAAGTTTTAAATAAAAAGAAATGGAGAGTAAAGAACCAACTGAGACATAATCTCTCGGTTGGTGCCATTGAAGTTGATGTGAGATTAGAATTCACATAATATGCTTTCACTAATCCTTAACACAGACCAGATTTGAAAAGGAAATTGCAGTTTCAGAAACTGCTGCTTATCTACTATTTTCGTTTCTTTTGTATTCCATTATTACAAAGTTCTTGTGTTGATCAAGTTCTTCCATTGTGTACCAAATATGAGGATTTTCCTATTCTAAATTCAATAAGATACCAGTTCTTGTCCTCTTTCTGCTTTGTTCCTAATACTCTTCATCAAATTAGTGGCATGGAATCCAATATATATAGTATTGACTTCACAACATCTTGACATGTAGCTTAGACAAAATTGGACACCACAATTAACCTTAAACTTCCACCCAGATGTTATCAACCTCAACTCAGGCTACATATAACGCTAGCATGCAATAAATTCAGCATTAAGGTTAAGCTAAGATTCCAGTGAAAGAGTGGAAGGCTACAAATTGCACTAATTGATACGGTAATTATGAAGTAGTAGTTTGATTATTCCTTGTATTACTTTAGATGCACGGGGAATTCAGTTCAGAAATCATAATACAAGGTGAGTACTAAGAAAATAGAAAAGGTACCAGAAAGTATTTTATGAACTAACACTTACTGTTTATGGTAGTCATGTTCTTCAGTTTGCTTGCTTGCTGTTACATGGGGAATGAAAACAGTGACTCTGTATACACAGCCACCTCGAATGCATCACGACGATTACAATAGGATCGATGCTCTTGCAGCTCTCCCATGTCATTATATTTTGCCAGTCCAGTAGATGCATCTGTCCCAAAAATATCACCACCTCTTGTGTAGCATATTGGGAAGAAAAACCTATCAGCAGGAATGTCTTCAGCAGACACAACAATAGTCAATGTCCATGATGACTCCACTCCGTACTCTTCCATCATCCATATTTCCACTGAACGGTCCATCTCCAGAAAACTTATACTAAGCAAATCTCCAAGCACCAACAATTCACAAGTATCAAGGTCATAATGATCTAAAAGTTCATCCGGCAAAAGCATTTCTGAGAGACTCCTTCCCGTTAAATCAAAGACAACAATGACACCGTGTCGTACATCAGAGGGAAAAGCGAACCAATGAATAGCACCATTCAAAAGTGCCCCTCCCTTGATATCATCATTGTAGTTCACATAAGACAAATTGTTAGCCTCAACATCTCTCCACACATTAGTTTTCAGCGAGAAAAACTCCACACGGTTTGTTGCTTTATCGAACCCCCGCATTGGATTGTCATATGATGACGCTTTAACCACTAAATAGTCATCAGCTGATGGATCGTATCCGAAACCAAGGAGAAATGTCTTAAAATTTGACTCAATAAGAGTGGAAGGTAATTTTCTGTGGACACCCGTTGATGGATTCCACACCCAGAGACTTTGATAAGAGTTCAGAAGTAAAAATCCTCTGCAGGAACCTACTATGCGAAAATCACTATAATCGTTGGGAGATAGAAAGTCTAGGTTTAATGTATACATTGCAGAATCATCGTGAAGGGATGCGTTGAAATCTATAGAACGAATTCCAGGATTAGGAGGCGCTATGAGCAAAAGTCTGGCAGTGCTTGCGGCGGTGAGTCGTTGAAAATGAGATATTGCAAAGTATGGATCAGAGAGAAGAGAAAGCCATGACTTACACACACATTTGAAACGAACCAGGGATTTCACAGGCAGCCTCAACAAAATCTCGATTATGAGTTCCGACAGCAGAATCGGCATTTTCTTCGCTTCCTTTGCTTCTCTGCTACTGCTACTCTCTCCCTCCATAGTTCCTTTGTTCATTTGGTAGTCCAAACCAATTTAAATACCCAATGCTTTTCAAATCAAAATTTAGAATCCGCAAATTGCTCTTTCATAAAACAAATTATAAAATATAGTTTATTCTCACTTGTTTTTTTAATTCTTAATAATTTTATGTTTTAGTATGTTTAGTTTAAAATTGTTCAATATACTACTATTGTTTATCTGGAAATATTAATTTGATATTTAAAACAACTCTAAATAAATTAATAAATTTGATTAATTAGTTTGTTGACTTATTTAATATTTGGTATGATTCTCTTTAACACATGAAGTATTAAATTAAGGTGACGTTAAAAATATGTTTTAGGAAGACATATAAAGATTTTAGTATTTTAACTTTCGATTAAAATTTAGAAAAAAAAATGTAGTATAGTAAAAAAAAACTTATACATAAAAAGAAAAGAAAAAGTTTGATTTAAATATTTATGCTGTGTTTAGATTTGAGAGAGTACTATTGATGCAGATGAAAAAGCAAGTGTCACATTGTTTGGATTGATTAATTTGCAGTGATGTGCAAACGTGATGTATAAGTAACCCCTCTCTCAAATGTTACCCGCACAAAATGTGAAGAAATGAAGAAAAAATCACGTTAACAAATATAAAAATATTCATTTGTCTCTTAACATATAAATTATAAAAATTACAAATCAATTATGAAAATGAAAATAGAAGTTAAAGTAAAGAATGTAGTTAAAAATAAATTCTAAAAATAGTGATTCAATTCACACTCTTCATAGATATAAAAACGAATCAATTCAATAATATATATATATATATAAAGAGGTTTAATTTGTTTTATATATAATAATTATATATATATATATTATAATAATTATGTATAATTAATATTTATTTTAACTAGAATAATTACTATTCATTCTTAATTTGGTAGTTGAAAAGACGCTGAATAAATTAATAGAATTGATTAATGAATTTATTGACTTATTTAGTACTCTAGTATGATTCTTTTTAAAGCATGAAGTGTTTACGTTTTAGTTAAAAATCATAAAAATTAACATTTGAAAAAAAAAATATTAGTGAATTTTATTAATTTATTTTACATCTTTGTCAAAAGCAACTAAAACAAGCTTTAAAAAAAAATATAATATACAATATTAAAAATTTTAAAATTTAATGTACCAAAATGCAAACACACTACAACATGAAATTATGAAAAGTGAGTCTAAACAGTTCAAAATACTATCATGCAAATATCACGATCTCTTCATGAAAGAACCACGTTGCTGTTAATATTTAGATGATCCAGAACAAAGAAAAACACTCATACTTATAGTTCAGTTCTTCGCTAAAGTCTTTATTACTGTTTAAAATTATTTATGAGAAAATGACTTAGTCGATAGCAATTTGTTTTTAAAAATAAATGACTTTTGTGTTTTGTAATACAAAAGTTACCTTCTAAATTTTTAATAGCATAATCTGATTTTTTTTTAAATTTTACAATTTAGAAGTTATATTTCAAATTACACAATAAAAAAAAAATCATATAAGGTTCAAGAAAAACTTATGGAAGTTCAGGAAAAAACTCTCTAACTTATTCTCATAGGCAGATAACACTTACTCATCATTCATTCGATTCTCATATTATTTATCACTTTCTCTTCTTTTACCTCAGTTTCTTCCAAATCCACCACATGTTGGGTGAACAAATACCAGTGATGCACTGCACGATTCGTTTAATTTTATTTTCAATTTCTTAACACATTTGGCATGACTTAGATAATTGTGATATAAATGACCTATATCATGTACAAGATAGACATCATATAAAAATAATGACTGAATTTACTCAAAAACAGATGCAAAGATGATTTTACTCACAAAAATTTAAGAAGTATTATGAAATATGAACGATTAGTTGGGAAGAGTTTAATTTACTCTAATCTGACATGTAACTTCGTAATATTTGAAACATATGAGAAACATATGAGACACGAATAAATTATTTTCAATTTTTATAATAATATATCAATAGATATTATATACTGTAACATCCTAAAAAATAGTGCAGTACTACCAGTTAGAACATTATAGTATAAAATTGCTATCCACTAAGGATAAACAGAATACATAATTATTTCATTACGTTCATTCTCGTCCCCAAAGATAATAAAGAAACAAATAAAGAGAAACAAAAGTAAATTCATATATCCAAAGGAAATATAAAGGGATAACAACCACATAGTTTTCCAAAAGATAACAAAATATTGAAAATCAAATCCAAGGACTAGAGAGCTGCACCATCATCACCATCTTCTGTTGAACCAACGCATATTTCTGATCTGTTCACATCAAATAGTGGTGATCAGAGAAAAACAACATAAGAACACAAGCACAGAAAAAGTAAACTAATTTATAAAAAGAACATGCATATAGCTAATTTATAAAAAGAACATGCATATAGCAAGCAAAACAAATTTCAGAACATAGACATATGGGTGTTAATACTTATTAGAGTGTCAAAATATCTCTCTACTTAAATCTATACATTAATACATACACTACCAATCTACACAACAATAGGATGTTCTCCACAAAATTCCTTTATTCTCCTCAACTCATATATCTAACAACCTTTGCAACATCAATTATATCAACCTTTAAAAGTCCATGAACATCACTAGCATCAACCTTTTGAACCCCCCAAACCAGGTAAAATTCAGCAAACAGTGTAACATAAACCAACACAAAGCTGGCACTCAACGGACACCTAAGGCGCTACCAACGCTGGTGTGACAAGGTTCACTGTTCAGAAAGCGCCAATGACCTAGGCTGGCGCTTAGCGTTTGAGACCCTTGGTGCTCTCTATGATGAAGGCACCCAAAGGTGCAATCCAGCATCCAGTATCAGAGACCACTGGAACTCTCTAGAGCAATGGCGCCCAGGAATACAAATTCCCAATCGGCGCACATGGATACAAATTCCCAATCAGAGGCCTGTCACAGAAAATGTTCCCAAACTTGAAACTCCAGCGCCCCCAAAATGCCGCTCAGCACCATGACAGTAAAACTGAGTGGAGAGTTTGGCTTGTTTTCAATTCTTCAAATTGGTACTTTCCCTTATTTTCTTAAATCAACTATTTTGAACTTCCTGGCCTAATTAGTACCAATTTGAACAAATTGCTCGAGCACAACTCTCAAATTCAATCATACCACAGAATCAACAATTAAACAACAAATAACACATATTCCCCTAAATTTCACAATTTCATTCTATTCTTGCATACATAATGTCCACTAAAATTCAATCATGCACTTCATTAACATAGTTCAAGCCACAGAAAAATTAATTCAGTGTTATGCGATCACCAACAATAATCTAAAATTTTTACCACGAGTACAAATTATAACCAAAGAAAATTAGCTTGCCTGACTTAAGGTATATTTGGATTTAAAGATGGATTTGAGAGAGTAAATTTAAATGGTTTTGAAGAGAAAAGGAGGTGTATGTGAGATTGTTTGAATTAAGAAAAAAATGATAAGAAAGAAATGAAGAGAGTTGAGACAAAAGTTAACAATCAATGTGATAGGTTTGATAGATAAAAAAATGTTTTAATTGATAATTATAATTTATATTCCTAATCAAACAAATTAACAAATATTCTAATAAACTGAGACAAAAAGTATCCAGGTCAGAAACCTCTGTAGTGTAATTGTCTACCTAGCCAAATTTTCTCTAATGTAACATTTTCTTCTTTTTATGTAAGCATCAGAGGAGCTACATTCTCCATTAACTTTCAAATCCATGTATCTAACTACAATTCACAATGTTTCATCTGTCCTATACCATTAAACATACGAAACCCGAACAATTCTTGCTCGAGCACATGCATGAGCAACCAAAGTCCAAAACTTCCTCACCACTTCAATGCATATTGAATTGTATTAGAGGATCTGCAATAGCCGCAAGAGGTTCGACGCCTTCCGCAATCCTCAACCACGCTTTCCTTCGGCATGTTAGTGCTGCTACTCGCCATTTCTTCTTCGCGTTTGGTTCAGAGGTTTTGGGTGAAACGACGTCGTATTAATGGATATTCATCGATGTCAGTGCACTCTTAATAAACAGAGGGTTCTTTCTTTCAAACAGGTTTTCCAATTTTTCACAATGTTTGTAGATCTAAAGAATAACGCCCTTGTTACTTTAGTAATAATTATATTTTATTATTTATATTATATTATTACAAAACAAAATATATATATATATATATATAAGTAAATATAATAAAATATGTATATTTACATATTTTATTCATATTAGACTCTTTCCGCACAAATATTTGCACCAATGTGAAAAAAGTTTTCGAACATATTTTGCCTCGTTTTTTGTGTAATCTTATAATCTTATATGAATTTTTTAGTTTTCTTCACAAATCCATCTTCACTTACATTCCGTCGTTCGAACCAAACACGGCGTAAAAGAAAATCTAGAACAGCTCCGTTAATCCCACAAAGCCTTCTAACACACAAAAGTTCTATCTCAACTTAGAGCAACAACAAAACAATCTAACCGAACCAAAAGAGTTGTATAAATGAACCCATTACCAAAGAGTTGTATAAATGATTCTAGGAATACATGCAACCCATGAAAGATTACATGCAAAAACAAGAACATGCAACCCCCCAGGAAAAATCACATGCAAAGCAAGAACAGACGGAACGTCAAAGGATATTCAAAATCTAACGGACTCAAATGGAGAAATTTGATAAACATGAGGAGTTCTTCGCGGTGAATGCAACCCCAGCCTCCAATCAAGAAGAAGATGAAATTTGAGTGAGAAAAAGTAGGAAGAGGATTGAGGTTGTGGGGGAAATGTTTGAGTAAAGGGCATGCTCTGAAAAAAAAAAAAAAAAAACCTTAAGAACGTGACAGTTGATACTCAAATTTTAGATGGAATCTTTAATCTTCGTAGCTCAGGTTCTGCATAAGTGTAAATATGAAGGCTCACATGTCTCCCCAAGTGCCACTAGGCATGAGAGGGGTAACGATTTCGTTGACAACTATATTACTACAGGACAAGAACCACTTATAAACAAAAGTAAAAAACAAGATATGACGCTGAACAAGAAGCCAATTAAATACTCAGCAGCTGTTAAGAACATGCTACTGATAACTGATTCTTTACATTATCAAATGTTCAAAGCTATACCAAGGTAGGTAAATAAATATCTAAAAGATATATAATGAGTTTCATATATGATCACCAAAGGATCATTTTGACAATCCCACAGTATTATTTATGGAAGAAATAGTAAAAGCTGATAAATTGTAAGTTTTAAATAAAAAGAAATGGAGAGTGAAGAACCAACTGAGACATAATCTCTCCGGTGGTACCATTTGATGTGAGATTGGAATTCACATAATATGCTTTCACTAATCCTTAACACAGACCAGATTTGGAAAGGGGATTGCAGTTTCAGGAACTGCTGCTTATCTACTATTTTCGTTTCTTTTGTATTCCATTATTACAAAGTCCTTGTGTTGATCCAGTTCTTCCATTGTGTACCAAATATGGGGATTTTCCTATTCTAAATTCAATAAGATACCAGTTTGTGTCCTTTCTTTGTTCTTTGTTCTTTATTCCTAGCACTCTTCATCAAATTAGTGGTAATTTATGTATTAATCAACATAAAACATTCCATCCAGATTACATCAACAAGGTATCAACCCATCGCCCCCACAACCAGGCTACATATCACGTTAGCATGCAATAAATTCACCATTAAGGTCAAGCTAAAATTCCAGTGAACGAGTGGAAGGATACTAAATTGCACTAATTGACACGGTAACAACATCATGATGAAATAAACTTAAAACAATAACACAATAATGAAGTATTGGAAATCATAAATCATAATACAAGGTGAGTATCAAGAAAATAGAAAAGGTACCACAAAGTATTTCATGACCTAATACTTCTTGTTTATAGTTAGTCATCTTCTTCAGTTTGCTTGCTGCCGTCACATGGGGAATGAAAGCAGTGACTCTGTATACACAGCCACCACGAATCCATACCAACCACTACAATAGGATCGATGCTGTTGCAGCTGTCCCATTCCATTATATTTTGCCAATCCAGTACCACCATATTTCCCAAAAATATCACCACCTTTTGTGTAGCATATCGGGAAGAAGTGCGTATCAGGAGACATGTTTTCAGCAGACACAACAATAGTCTTTGTCCAAGATGACTGCACTCCGTACTCTTCCATCACCCATATTTCCAATGAACCGTCCCACTCCACAAAACTTATACTAAGCAAATCTCCAAGCACCCCCAGATCATAATAATCAATGTCATCGTAATCTAAAAGTTCAACCGGCAAAAGCATCTCTGAGAGTTTCCTCTCAGTTAAATCAAAGACAACAATGACATCCATTGATCCACCACAATAAGCCAACCAATGAATAGCACCATTCAAAAGCGATCCTCCTCTGATATCATCAGAGTCGTTCATATAAGACAAATGGGTAGCCTCAACATCTCCCCAAACATTAGTTCTGAGCGAAAAAAACTCCACACGGGTGATTGCATGCTCTGTTTTGCATGACACTTTCACCACCAAGTAGTCGTCAGTTGATGGGTCGTACCCGAAACCATAGAGAAATGAAGGAAACATGGGTTGCCTCAGATTTGACTCAATAAGAGTGGAAGGTAACTTTTTATGGACACCCGTTGATGGATTCCACACCCAGAGACTTTGATAAGAGTTCAGAAGTAAAAATCCTCTGCAGGAACCTATTATGCGAAGATCATTATAATCCCTGGGAGATAGAAAGTCTAGGTTTAACGTATAAGTTGCAGAATCATCGTGAAGGGATGCATTGAAATCTATTGATCGAATCTCAGGATTAGGAGGCGCTATGAGCAAAAGTCTGGCCGTGTTTGCGGTGGGTCGTTGAAAATGTGATGTTGCAAAGTGTGGATCAGAGAGAAGAGAAAGCCATGACTTACATACACATTTGAAACGGAAGAGGGATTTCACAGGCAACCTCAACAAAATCTCGATTACGAGTTCCCACGGCAGAATCGGGATTTTCCTTGCTTCCTTTGCTCCTCTGCTACGGCTACTCTCTCCCTCCATAGTTAGTTCCGTTGTTCGTTGTGTTCATTTCGTAGTACAAACACATTTAAATACCCAATACTTTTCAAATCAAAATTTAGAATCTACAAATTGCTCTTTCATAAAAGAAATTATAAAATATAGTCTAATCTCACTTGTTTCTTTTTTATCCTTAATAATTTTATGTGTAGTTTAAAATTGTTCAATTTACTACTATTGTTTCTCTAGAAATATTAATTTCATATTTAAAAACAAGCTTTTAATAAAATATAATATACTGTATCAAAACTTAAAAAATTTAATGTACCAAAATGCGAACTAAACCTTTCAAAATACTATCATGCAAATATCACTATCTGTTCACGAAAAATCAGCTGCTAAAGCTTGTATATTTAGATGATCAAAAGAAAAAAAAAAAAAAAAACTCATACTTTATAATTCAGAGAAAAAAATGGCTTTTAGATTATATGTTTGAAAAATATTTTTTAGAAAAAATAAATTACTTAAATCAAAAAATTATACACTTTTTATTTATGAGCTATGAAAGTCATTTTTTATTTTTGAATTATATACAATTTTTTTTAAAATGGAAATTTGTAATCTAAAAGAAATCTTTTGTTTTTAATTTCCAAATTGAACAATAAAGAAAAAAATAAAAGCTCTTTCATATAAGGTACAAGAGAAAAACACCAGGTTTTCATAAATACCACTTATTCAATTTCCTTTCATTTCAAATAAGGTAATGATAATTATTATTAGGATTAAATATGTTTTTTTTTCTTCAATTTGTAGTGAAAATTGAAATTATTTCTTTTTAAAAATTTTGAATCAATTTAGTCTCTTGTATAAGTAAATGTATAAATTTACTCCTTTTAACAAAATTTTATTAAGTCTATTTGATGTTTCAAATACATTTCATTATAATATTTTATTTTGTTTTTTTATATTTGACACATTTTCGTTTGAATATTAACTAAGAAACACATTTGAAACGTCAAATATACTTAAAACAATTGATTTAAAGGACTAAATGTACGCAGTTCTACATATGAGGGAGTAAATCGGTTCAACATTGTCCAAAAAGACTATTTCAATTTTTACTCAAAGTTAAAGGACAAAAAACATATTTAACCTTTATTATTATTATTATGAATTTTGATATCTTAATTATTGTGAGAGTCCAAAATTCATCCATCATTTATCACGTAAAAATATTTAAAAAATAAATAAAAAAATACAAAATATGGAGGACAAAATACACCAAATTTTCAACGAAAAGAAAATGATTCAATCTCTTGGTACGAGAATTTTTTACGACGAATTAGCAATATACCCCGCTGTATGGTCTCTCCCCAATTCGAAAAATAAAAGAATTACTGTGTTTATTTTATATCACAAGGAGAAAAAAAAAGGAAACTTAAAAGAAAAACTTGTTCTTTTTTTTATTCTTTTTTTATCTTATTTAAATTTTTCATTATTGTATGTATACCTGGTTGTTCTCTTTCTTTTATTCCCATATATATATATATATATATATATATATATATATATATACTTTTTAAAATAATAACAATTTGAAGGGAATTGTGATGACTCTCTAGTTTGGACCTAGAGAGATTAGAGCACACTAACAATGACCATTGTGAGAGCAACTTTACGTTACATTGCTCAGGAAACTTTAGAAGATACAGTAATGGCATGATGCTTCTTCAAAACACTAGCCTTGTTTACTTAGAATGAATATATAATCTTTAAGAAGAACGTGAGGAATGAGTTTTTCAAATTGATGATGAAGGGATGCAAATATTGCAAGGAAACTAGCAATTGTAGGACTTTGGTCTGTCTAATGGTATGCTGTGAAAAAA
>Ga0214545_1005466_pt1 | contig 22917 bp, 15 predicted proteins | sample CNSS4metaG_FD_160064 | JGI IMG/M metagenome (GOLD analysis project Ga0214545, IMG submission 160064) | Root nodule microbial communities from cowpea collected in UCLA plant growth center, Los Angeles, California, USA - CNSS4 | ecosystem: Host-associated > Plants > Roots > Nodule | place: USA...
CAATCTTTGATCTGTGTGGACTTTATTAGGCTTGTATTGTGGCCAAGGCTAGGGGTATGGAAGTAAATGATAGTAAAGGCCCAAACAAGTGATGTGAGGATTGTTTCAACAAGGATCTTTGAATAATGTTTCATTCAGAATTTGTTTGACTTCTTCTTGTTCACCTTTTTTTTCTTTCTATATTTTGACCTTTTTATTCTCATTCTTCAAACTTTTGCTTTTTTTTTTCTATATAACCATATCATTTCTTTCTTTTTCTTTTTTCTTTTTTTGATATTTTTGTATTGGTGAACTACCAATCGGATGAAACAAATGCAAACATTATGTCAACCCTTAGTGTGTTGTTTAGGATAATTTGAAAGAAATTTGTTGAAAGGCTCAAATCGGGTAGCAAAGGATAATTACTTCTAATTTTTTGGATAAAGAAACATGGTCATACATCATTTCAAATCATGGTTAATTTTTCTCAACAAAAACTTTAATTCAGAGGAAAATAACCTAGTTCATGTGACAAGATGTCCCTTGTTTTGTTTTTTTTTTTCACTTTTTTTTGTCTTATTTTTGCCTAGCTTGTCGTCCATTAGAGTTTTCGGCCTAGCTAATTATCCTTCATTTTTTTTTTTGTTTAGAGAGTTTCTTGTAATCATTTTTAAGGTATGTGTCCCCTTTATGATTATCCTCCATGGAAATGAAAACAAGGTTTATGGTGGAAGAGAGATGGAAAAGAAGATGGATTTGAGCAATTTCATGTATGCAAGACTAGATGATGCTTCAAAAGACATGATAACAAACAAAAGTTTATTTCTTTATTTAACCCACTAATTTGACCAAAGAATGTTTTATCATTTTCTCAAATTTTCATAAGAAAGATTTCAAGAATTTGGTGATAAAGAAAGTGGAAAACAATTTGAACTTATTGTACTGCAATTTCTTTTTGTTTATTTTCCAAAATTTATGTTGATGCATGCTATATGTTTGAATCTTTGGATAAGGTATCATGAATGACCACAAAATGGAATGCAATGCATGTTTGTGCCTTGCATGACACTTATTCACATAATATGCTAATGAAATGTATGTTTATGGCTAATAATGATGTGTTTGTGATGAATTTATTATTATACAAGGAAAAGTGAGGGTAAAGGACGCAAATAGTCTCCCTTTAGTGTCTTTATTTAACATGAGTTTGACGCTTAAAGTTCTAAGGGAAAGTATACGTGCTCACAAGGATAGTTCCCTAATACCTAAATATCAAGGTCACTAGATCTATGGCCCATTTCATGGAATTTCCTACAACAGATGGTAAACAACAAGAAGTGGGAGTACCAATGAAGCAAACAAACTCTAGCTGGGGTTCTCACAATGACCACTTGGGAAGTACATCCACTGTGACACTCTTACACAATTCCCTCTAATTCTAAGCAACTCAGACCCGGGTATAGGGCCCCACTCATGTAATGAACAAAATGTGTGTGTGAAGGGAGAATACAAGGTATACCCAAAACCCCCACCTGACAATTATTCCAAATACAAAAACTAAGGAAAACTAAGGAAAAACCAAAAAAGATAAAACAAGGTCTACAAATAACCAGATTTTGAGTCCAAAAGTCGGTTACACGTGGGGAAGGTATTAGCACCCCACAACGACCGTTCTAAGACGGTACCTTTAATTAAATGTGCAAAAGTTATGTGGTTTTTTAAAATATTTATTTTCACCAAAAATAATAATAAATAAATTTACAAAAGAAACAAAAATATTTTTTTTTGGACTTTTAGGCCCAACGAGGATTAATCCTCCCTCCTACGTATCTCCATGTGAACGGAGAATCAGGGTTACGTAGTTCTTTATAAACAACTATTTAGAAAAATAGTTGAAAAAATGATTTAATTTTTTTAATAATTTTGAAAACCTTTCTATTTAATTTTTTAGTATTATTTTAATATTGATGTCACGCGACGCGAGCGGCCGAACAAACACTGAAAATAAATTCATTTTTTTAATCTTTGATTTTTTTATCTTTTATAATTTTTCATATTTTTTTAAAGTTATTTAAAAGTGGATGTGAATGTCACTGCAACGTGAGCAACCAGATAGATATTAAAGAGTAAACAAAGAAAAATATTTTTTATTCTTAGATTGATATATATTTTTTAGAAAAGAAAAGAATGAAAGTCTAAAATGGGTGTCATGTGACGCGAGCGGTCAAACAGACACCAAAGAAATGGAAAAAAAATATTTTTTAATGATTTAAAAATAATAATAATAATTGATAAAAATGAACAATATAAGGAAGGAGTTGGTCATGATAGCAGCACATTATGAGAATTAAATCGCAGCAAATCAAAGAACAAAATCAATCCAGACCAATAATATTGATTCTAATCGTCAACAAATCAGAGAACAAAATCAATATTAGTTAGTAATATTGATTCTTAACATTTGAAGAGATATTGCTTCTAATCATTACAATCATATCACTAATTTATCTTTCATAAACAAATGGTATAAAATATTTGAGTTGTTGGGCTCATGAAAATGAGTGTGATAATTAATAACATATTGGATTCTTCCTTCTTTTTTTTCTTCTTTTTTTCATCTCTCTTTTTTCTTTTTTTTTCTAAAATTAAAGTTTTGAAGAAAATTTTGTTTCACACATTTTTTTTTATTTTCCTTTAACTAAAAACTTTTATTTTTTTATATTTTATATTTTTTGAAAATAATTTTATTCGCCCGGACGAAATTGGGTGTTGACAGTCGGTTACTTCAACTTTATGTAAGGCTATTTATTAGCCAGTTTTTCATTCAACAAGACAAAATATTTTCTCCATCCATATTATAATGTTCATATATCTAAGAGTCCAACATTCTGGTATCATAGCTCCATCACAGGGCCTGATCCAAAACCGAAGCAGCAATCTTCTAAAAGAGTAATACATTATGGCATCAGAAAGTTCATTCATCCAGCTCGCTTTACCAAAGTTTGATAGGAATTATGATCATTGGGCAATACTCATGGAGAACTTCTTGTGTTCAAAGGAATACTGGAGTATGGTGGAAAATGGTGTTCCTGAATTTGCAGAATCTCTTACCGAAGTACTGAGGAAGCATATAGATGATCAGAGATTAAAAGATTTAAAGGCAAAGAACTACTTATTTCAAGCTTTGGATCGTTTAATCCTAGAAACGATTCTCAATAAAAACACAGCAAATGATATATGGGATTCTCTAAAGCAAAAATATCAAGGCACTTCGCGAGTTAAGCGGACACAATTACAAGCTCTACGGAAGGAATTTGAAATTCTTCACATGAAGGGTGGGGAATCTGTAAACGAGTATTTTTCTCGAACACTCTTCATACCCAACAAGATAAAAGCTAATGGTGAAAACAAAGGAGATGTTGTCGTAGTGGAAAAAATTCTAAGATCCATGACTTTGAAGTTTGATTATGTGGTATGTTCCATTGAGGAGTCCAAGGACACCGAGACATTGACCATTGATGAATTGCAAAGTAGCCTGCTTGTCCATGAATACGCATGGTTTCTCATGTTGCATAAGAGCAAGCCCTACAAATTGCTCATTCAGATTACACTGCAGAACGGGGACGAGGTCGTGGAGGCTATGGACGACGAGGAAGAGGACGCGAACACGGAAGTAGCATAAGTGGATTCGACAAATCCACATTGGAATGCTATACTTGTCACCAACTTGGACATTTCAATTGGGAATGTTCAAACCAAAGGAAAGAAGCCAACTATGTAGAGACCAATGAAGAAATGTTGTTGATGGCCTACAATGACATGAACGTGGCAAATGAAGAAGTTATCTGGTTTCTTGACTCCGGATGTAGCAATCACATGTGCGAGAAAAAGGAGTATTTTTCATATCTTGATGAAAGTTACAAAGATTCTATCAAATTGGGCAATAACTCTAGCATGAATGTAACTGGCAAAGGTAACATTCAATTAAATATGAATGATAAAACTTATATCATTATTATAGTTTTTTTTTTGTTCCTGATTTAAGGAATAACTTATTAAGTATTGGACAACTACAAGAAAATGGGCTCAATATTCTATGTCAACGTGGAAAGTGCAAAGTATTTCATCCTGAAAGTGGTTTGATCATGGAAACCAGAATATCCTCCAACTGAATGTTCAAAATTCATGTCATACCACAACCTATTGAATTCACCTACTTTCACACAGTTACAGAGGATGCAATGCATCTTTGGCATTGTCGATATGGGCATTTAAATTTTTGGGGTTTACATACGTTGTCCCAACACAATATGGTGTATGGTTTGTCAATAATGAAGGTTCCTATAAAATTGTGCAAGGATTGTTTGATAGGAAAACAATCTCGTGATTCCTTCCCGAAGAAAAGTACTTGGAGAGCCACACAGGTTCTACAATTAGTCCATGCAGACATATGTGGACCAATGACACCTATCTCTAACATCAAAAAGAGGTATTTGCTCACTTTTATTGATGATTTCAGTAGAAAAACTTGGATTTATTTCCTGACAGAAAAATCAGAGGCTTTTTCTGCCTTTAAGAATTTTAAGATTCATGTTGAGAAGGAAGTTGAGTCATTAATCGGAGGCTTGCGCACTGATCGCGGGGGAGAATTTACCAATTTTTGTTGTGAAAATGGTATTCGTAGGCAATTGACAACTTCATATACACCACAACAGAACGGGATTGTTGAGCGGAAGAACATAACCATTATGAACATGGTTCGGAGCATGCTTTTAGAGAAGAAAATGCCCAAGAATTTTTGGGCTGAAGCTGCCACTTGGTCTGTGCATATTTTGAACTGATGTCCCACATTAGCAGTGAAAAACAAGACGCCAAAAGAAGCCTGGAGCAGAGTCAATCCTTCAATTAAGTATTTTAGAGTCTTTGGATGTCTTTGCTATGTGCATGTGCCTGATGCTAAAAGAACTAAGCTGGATGATAAAAGCTTGTGTTGTGTTTTATTGGGGGTGAGTGAAGTATCAAAAGCATACAAACTTTATGATCCAGTTTCATAGAAAATTTTTATAAGCATGGACATTGTATTTGACGAGGACAAAAGTTGGGATTGGAATAAGAAGTATGAAGAAGCCATCTTATGTGATTTAGAATGGGGTGATAAAGATGTGGTTATAGAAGAAGAACATGACGTTCTTGTAGAAGAAGAACATGAAGCTCTTGTAGACGAAGAACATGAGGCATGGCAGAATAATGCAGATACCCCGAACGAAGACAATATCTTTGATCCAACATTTGAAAGTCCTGAACAACGAAGGTGTAGAAGACCACCACTTTGGATGGAAGACTATGAAACTGGAGAAGGTTTTTCTTAAGATAGTACTGAAGCTAATCTAGCTCTATCTACCATGTTGGTAGGTGGTGAACGTGATCCTATTCACTTTGATGTTGCTGTTAAAATTGAAAAATGGAGGAAAGCCATGGATGAGGAGATGGAAACAATAAATATAAATGGCACATGGGAATTGATGGAATTACCAGATGGAGCCAAGAAAGTTGGAGTGAAGTGGATTTATAAAACCAAATTCAAAGAGAATGGAGAGGTAGACAAGTATAAAGCCAGGCTTGTAGTAAAGGGGTATGCACAAGAGTATGGGGTAGACTATACTAAAGTATTTGCACCAATGGCTCGCATGGAGACAATAAGGTTGGTTGTAGCCCTTGCAGCTCAAAAGGGATGGTTAATCTATCAACTCGATGTAAAGTCAGCATTCTTACATGGTAAGTTGGATGAAACGATGTGTGTGGACCAACCTTGTGGTTGTGAAAAGAAAGGAGATGAGCATAAAGTGTATAAATTGAAGAAGGCTCTTTACGGACTTAAGCAAGCACCACGTGCTTGGTATAGTCGTATAAAAGCATATTTTTTAAAGGAAGGTTTTGAGAAGTGTGACTATGAACATACCTTATTTGTGAAAAGAGAAAAAGAAGATATAGTGTTAATTGTTAGTTTGTATGTTGATGATCTTATTTTTACTGGAAATGATGAGTTGATGTTTGCAAGGTTTAAAAGCTCTATGAAGCATGAGTTTGATATGATAGACCTCGAAAAAAGGAGGTATTTTCTGGGTCTTGAGGCGGTGCAGCGATTAGATGGCATTTTTTTGTCAAAAGAAATATGCATAAGAAATGCTACAAAGATTTGGAATGGATAAAAGCAATTTTGTGTAAACTCCAATTGTACATGGTGCTTGACTCACAAAGGATGAAACTAGTGTAAAGGTGGATAAGACCTACTATAAACAAATTGTGGGAAGTCTTATGTATCTTACATCTACTCAACCTGGTACGATGTTTGTGGTGAATCTAATTAGTAGATATATGGAGAATCCCACTAAGTTACATTTAGTGGTGGCCAAAAGGGTGTTGAGATATTTAAAGGGAACAATCGAGTTTGGAATTTTCTACAAGGGAGGAAACCAAGAGCTTTTTGGTTATACTGACAATGATTATAACTACTATTATCCACTGTGACAATAGCTCGTCCATTAAGTTGTCAAAGAATCCAATAATGCATGGTCGTTGCAAACATATTGATGTTCACTTTCATTTTATGAGAAATCTAACAAAGGCAGAAACTATTGAGATGAAGTATTGTTGGACACAACAACAAGTAGCTGATATCATGACAAAACCACTCAAGCTGATACTTACCAAAAATTACGCAAGTTACTAGGAGTTTGTTCAGAGTCAAATATAAATTGATTACACAAAACATTAAGTTGAAAAGAGGATTTGTTAGTCAATTATGTGATACATAAATTTAGGAGCAGTTTTCTTATTGCAATTGCAATTTTGTTATGCAGTTTTATTGTTATTAAATAAGTACTATAAGTCCTTCATGATATTAGAAAGCAATAGAATGTTTGTTTTTGTCAGTTACTTCAACTTTATGTAAGGCTATATATTAGCCAGTTTTTCATGCAATAAGACAGAAGATTTTCTCCATCCATATTATAACATTCATATATTTGAGAGTCCAACACATTTTACTACCTATCTTAAAATAAAGTAAAATAAAATAATTATTATTAAAATATTATTATTTAAGTTATTAAATGAATTTTAATTTGCTAGATGATTTAAGTTATCATTTATAAGTTGTTAAATGGTTATATTTTGTTGGGGGATGAGAAACATAACACCACCATAGTATTTAAAAAATGTAACTACATTTTTTTTTCCACAATTTCCTTTTAATTTTAATTTTACCTTTCCAATTTTAACCTTTTTTTTAATTATAAATACCAATTTTAATTTAATTTTAATGTCATTTTCATTATTTACATTTAAAATAACAATAAAACAATCCTCTCACAATCCCCTCAAATCAATTCAAATCCCAATCCAAACACACCCTTAAAGATGTTACTCTCACCAGTTTGTACAGACAGCAACAATCCATGAGAAAATTTATTGAAAAACTTCGTTATTGGGAATATACGCATATCTGAATAAATGTAAACATAATAGTAGCATTGTAAAAAAAACATGAAAAGGGTTCAAGAATAACATCACTAAGAACAAGTAAAAACAATCTACACAGATACACATCACTTTTCCTCCAATCGCCGCAGCACTAACTCCGCAAAGCTCTGTTGCCTACAGATGCATGATAACCAACAAGCTTAAGTAACATCAACATCAAATGAACAAAAATATACATTCTATAACACAAAAATTCTAGTATACGTAAATTCTAACAAACGGAATTTGTTCCAACTTGCAAAATATCATGTTTCTAGTATTTAACCAATTCTATAAATATTAATGGAGAAAGCAATTAAGAGTCTCAAATTGTGACGGACCATAAATATTAACCAATCCTATAAATATTAAACTATAACACCCTTGTGTGACTGACCATATGACAGAAAATTGCACACTATGGAAAAGAATTCAAGAAATTTAACTTACTTCCTTTCTCTGTGCTTTGGGCTAGGACGAGAATACTTTAGATATCCATCCCAAGGAACCTTTTTAAGACCAGCACGCAATGAGATTATGTCTCTCACCCTGCATAATTAATTAAACAGTGACTATCTCAAGACCAAGATAAAGCCAAACATATATCTCCCACCATACAATCATGACCAACATTATTTACCTTTCTGCAAACTCAATTGGTGTCTCTCCTGGCTTCAGACTTTGTGGCTCCAAGTACCAAACATCACAAACAACTGCCCAAGATGTCATTAGCTGCAACAGATGCATAGTGAACGATTGCCTGAAAATGTACCAAATGCAAAGTCAAATGCAGCCGTAAACAGCACTATAGAAACATTTGATGTGAGAAGCATCTTCTTACTTTCTACTATTCCAAAAAGCATCAACAAAAATTTTATTGTACTTGATTGCAACTGGGCAAACTGTGCAGCCAAGTTCAAATGCACCCTAAACACCATTGAAAATTAGAAAGCTTCAAATCAATACAAATTTATCGAGTACAGAAACGGAAATAGAAATTAGCAGGTACAAAATTAAAGAATAAAAAAATTATTCCGAAAATAAGATGGGAGAACAAGGGCATTTTAAATGAGCAGCATAAGAAAGTAATTAGCATACCTTCTTGAACATGACTGTATAGTGATTATTTACACAAGTTCCTTCGGGAAATATGAGAAGGGGGTTGTTATCAGCACCCTGGACATGATCCCTTAATCTGAGACATGAAATATTCTGTAAGTAAAAAGGAACTAGAATTGAAATAGATTTTGTAACATCTTTATTTATACTCACTTCTTTGCAACAATTTCCCTATCCTTTGCCTCTGCACGGTTGAACCAGATGCAACCTAGACTCTCCAAAATGGTACTCTGCAATAATCCTGTATAATAGCTAATTTTTTAAGAAAATTCACAAATAGTTTGTTTAAGATAAATTATGATACTGATTCAATTTGATTTTTCTCAAAAGATGGAAGTTTAATTAAATCATCCCTAATTGTTCTGCACTTTCACACACCCTATTCTTCCAGACAACCATTTAGACTGCTCAACAGCAAGTCCTTTTTCATTTAGACTGCCCAACCATATAGAAGGGATATAGTGCTTGAACCTAAGTTTTTTCTTTTCATTTTCGTTTTTTACGCATATTTGGTGAACTATTCACCTTCTGTTTGTAGCTAGAATCTTGTAATCACATATAATCATCAACGTACCAATGATTAGGAGTTAGAATATACAGCTTGTTATGGATGATGAAGGCAAAAGTTTGTGTATCATATTTCTATCATAGATGTCAGCTCTAAATGCTTACCAACCCATCCAGGATGCTTCTGCATAATAACAGCAAAAGCTGTCATCTGTTCTAAGACAATGAAATCAATCATGGAAGTATGGTTGGCTACAAAAACCTGCTCAACAAATGAAGGGGAAGCTCAAATTAGAATAGATAATATTTACTCCTTGAATACATAACTAAGGATAATACAACAACATTAATCAAACCTGTTTTGGTCGCCTACTAGGCCTTGGTCCATGATACTTAACAACCCCAGTCCAAGATGCAACAAAGAAACTGCACATCATCTCTACCAAAGATCTCTGAAGGAAATGAACAATTTACAACGTGCCAGTGTTAATACTCAGCAGAGGGAGAAAAGATGATGTATGTCAGAGAGACCATTCCCAATTCATGCTGTTAGATATTGTTTGATATTGTTAAGATATTGTTAGATATTGTTAATCACAATATCAAACAATATCTTCAATTTACTCTATTTATTTTCAGTTACTCTTTTTAGTTGTACCACTTTCTATTATAAATAGATTATCCTGTGTGTGATTTATACACAAGGGAGATTAATCTCAAACCCTATTTTTTCTATTCTCAGCACACATGCCACCACAACAAAAATAGAAAAATAACATGAACAATGCACTCCACTGCATACAGCTTCTGTCAATCAAGTAAACCAATACACAGAAGAAAAAATTTAAATAATGCCTACAAATAGAATGGCTAAAAACTATGGAACTTCAACGATAAAAGAAGACACCTTTACAGTAGTAGTTTTCAATTTCATCATTTATCATCTATTAGTTGTCGCATTTAGTCTAATTAATTTAAATCATTTGAATTTTAAATTGTGGCCTTTCAATATTTTTTTCTTTTCCAACAAACCTTCTATTAATTTCATCTTCCATTATTTAAAGTGAAAAGGAAAGACCACGTTTTCCCAAAAGATGAGGCAACATGTTGAAGCTAGATAATAGATATTTGAATCCAAATGAATCTTCAAATTTATAACGCTTGAATGGAAGTACACAAGGATTACCAAATTTGGACACAATCTGAAGTATATATTCTATAGATAGGCGACCATTTTTAATTTTTGTTTTATACAAAAGAAAAAAAAAAACTAACTTACTATATTTATAATTAACAATACAACAAAGAAGGAAAAACATAGAAGTAAAAGTATCACAATTTAGGTATTGATCAATCTTACTTGAGTTTAACCAATGTATACCACCTCATGTCCAACACTATTAGGTTTCCTATAAGATATGTGATCCAATAATAAGTCTAGTCAATATGGAACTTTTCCCAATAATTGGGAATACAACCAAAGGTACATGGGTGTTGGACCTACAAAAGAAAGGAGCATGGGAAACTACATCTTAATGAGGGTTTTGTTAAGATCTGAAGCAGGGGATGAAAACTTCAACATGCCCACTAAATGACTCAAGGGCTAAAAATAAATTTTCAAAATGCCTCACAGTACACCACTGTAGCACGGGTAACAGCTGCTATTGTGGCTGTTTTGCTGCTGCAACAACAGCCATTAGAAGACACATTACCATACAAAATTCTGCTCCGTGTAGCTAGCTGCTATACAGGGCTAGAAATAGTTGGCAATAACTTATTTTAGAAAACATTATTAGCATGTCATATAAATTCAATATTAGTAGCACTAGAAACAAATAAAAAGAAATTTATCATCCTTGAAGGTAATCTGTATCAGAAAGTTAAAATGTAACGAGCTTATGTTCATTTCATGCAACTCAGCTGCGGGAATGGTCATCAACTGTAGTTTTAGTAATGAGATGGAGACCAATGTTAAGAAAAATGTTCAAATAGAAAAGATGGAATGAGTTGAATATGCACCTCAATACTTCTCCTTAACTTGTCATGTCCTTTCAATAGGAAGTGCACTGGAATGAAGGATGAAAGAAATATTATCCATCCTAGTGTTAACCCTATAACCCTGCAGTGTCAATGAGGTTGGCATCACTTGGACAAAAAAAATGACTGCAAAGTAACTCATTAACTGTATCTCGTATTTAGAGAAAATATCTTCCATTCTGGGTCCGTATATTTTCCCAGTTTCCTAATATTAGATACTGCAAAACCATGTACTTATAGTTAGTCATGCTAAGGACTTCCTCAACCAGTTCAGAACAGAAAACCTTTTCACTATATCAGTAGTAAAGATAGTCACACAGATATACAGACCAAAACCAAATAGAAAGGGTGTAACTCGATGTGGTCAAAGACAAAGTTCAAATTCCTAATAATCATATTTCTGAGACAGCTAATCTCAATACCTAATTCTAAAAATTAAAAAGAAATAAAAAACTCTGTGCGTGTGTGTGTATATATGTGTATATATATATATATATATATATATATATATATATATATATAAACATGAAAAATGTGCTAGGAAGATTCAAGATTTAATAGTTATTATATGAGTAAGTATGATACGTGGCACTAAGATTTAGGAATAAGGCAAACCTGATAGGAAACAGAATCAAGTATCGAATCACAACTCCAAAACACCACAAAGGAAACAGATATAGATTCCAATTCCATGGTTCCGGAGGATTAGACTTGAAGCACCTTGTGAATGAGTCCTGCCCATTATTAAAAGTTCCAACCAATAAGCAAACCACCCAAGCCGAGTCAACACGCGCTAGCAGGATAATGTTCAGCATTTAAAAGATGTAGAACTAATTATGTAAGTTCTCGGTATAATAATAATAATATCAACATTAGTTGCTGATTTGGGTCCCTGAAAGAAAATACTGACACCTCAAAACAAGGAAAGAACAAATAAAAGATCACAGCAAAAGCTTACATCTACAATAGCACCTGCTGCCTCGGATAAAGTAGGGGAAATATTGAGTAAGTCATGCCTGAGAAAGTATCAGAAAGAAAACTCGGAATGTTAAAATGATGCCTGAAAATTTCTTCTCTAACAGATCTATTGAAGAAAACACTGTTGTTTCATTTCAAGCTTATATTCAGTATCCAATAACAGTACAAACCACACAAGGAAAAAGTGATGGCATACAGAGAAAGCTTTCCATGAGGTTCTTGTTGAATGGTGGATCCAGAAGGGAGGTAATCCTCAATGTTTGGTCGATCAAGATCTAGTTCAGAACTAGAAGACTTGAGTCTTCCTGTGTTATTCATCCGAGCTGTGCTATTACTTCTTCCAGTGATTTCTTTGACAGACGAGGTCAATATACACTTTTGATCCTGAACATTGATCCACTTTCCACTTTAGTTACTAAGAAATTAATTAATTCGACTCCTCAAAAAATTCAGAAATTTCAGGTCCAATTCCAAGACAAAATAGTCAATTGGTAATTTCTTTCTTACATTCAGAAAATTTTTGCCAATTACCCACAAAGTTGTGATTACATAGCGAAATAATTTCTGACAAACTTATTTTTCAATAAAAAGTATGTATATTATAGAGGGCAAGCCTTGGCATCGATTAGGACTGGTTGGTCATGTGTTTAAATCCAGAAACATCCTCTTTGCATATGCAAGGCTAAGGCTGCATACAACAACCCTCCTTCATACCCTTACATAGCAAAATCCTTCTGGTACTGGGATACACTATAGAATATATTACACTCGGAGAAATCTTTTCAACCCAAAACGGCAGCACCATAGTCGTTTGGTGTGAGAAACTGAAGAAAACTCACCTAATATAGGATTTCACTTCTGCATCGGCTTTTGTGTTCGTTCTTGGCTTAATCACCGTGCAATCGAGTCCTCTTGCTGCACTGATGTTCACTTGCTGCTTGTCGCACCGCCGTTTAGTCGCCTCTCGTCGCGGGCCGTTCGCTTGCCGCTCCTCGCCGCTCTATCGCGTCTCGCCGTCGTGCTGCGACGTTTAGGAGAGGAAGGAAAGTGTTGCGTCGCACTGTGCAGGAGAAGGAGAAATTTATTGTGGTGTTGACAACATAATATATATTATATTATATATAAATGATTTTTGAATTAAATTTTACAATTAAGACTTAGGGGTTTCGATTTCAGATATTAGTTAGGAACTATATTTAATTATTTAATAATTATAAAATATGTTTGTAGTTGAAAATTAAAATTAGGATCAATTTAAAATATGCTTGGAAATGAATAAAATTTAATTGAAAGCAATCGTGCATTGTTATTTATTAAAAGAAAAAGTAAAAATGTTATAGGAAATAGGTTACATATTAGATGGAAACACTAGATAGATACTGGTTGTAATAGTAGAGAAGTGAAATGTAATTATTGTTTAATGGTAGAAAAGTAAAATGTAATTATGGTTTAAAGATTGGGAGTGAAAAAAAAAATTAAATTAAAAAATCACTAGGAAGGATGTTGAACATTGTGCTTCTGATTATGCATAATCATTTTATTGAATTTATAATTTTTTAATGAAAAGTAATTTTTTGACCAGTTACGGAATTTACGGATTGAGTTTACAAATTTTTTTAGTAATTGACAAATAATATATCCTACAAAAACAGGAAAGTTCATGCATTATTCCTGGGAAGGAAAACTTATAATTGAAGAAAGAAGACAGGGACCAAGAGTCTTACCAGTCATCACTCAATATGATGATAACTCACTCATGTTCTTACTAAACTTGTATGGTTATTTGTTTTCTTTTTGAGTTTCTCAGAAAGAAACTTTTACTACTGTCCATGCCACCTATTCCCTAATGAGTTGTGAGCCTCTTGAACACGGCATGTGGTGACTCTCTTATTCACCTTATCAAACAGTAACATCAATCTTATACACATGTATATTTTGATAATTTGTATGTGAAATCTGAATCACAAGTATATTTGGTTTAAAAATGGTGTGGCAAAATGTTGGATAATTGGATTTTCAACTATTATGGACATAATAGTTATAGGAATATTCCATTCAAAAACTGAATGTAAGTCTCTGTCATTTATTTCAGTTGTATCCTCATTTCTCATATATTTACATACATATTACTCATTCATGACTGGTGTGAGATTGGCTGCTGTCTTCAAATTTTGTACCAATTCATGAAATTGCTCCACGAAACAATGACCATCACAATTTGCTAGTTTTGGAAGCACCTTATACATTCATTTTATTTTAATTGAACGAGAGCTTATTATGTTTTATTATAATTAATATATGCTTAACCTTCAATTGTATTCTAAGGCTAGATTCTTTTTAATTTGTGATACTGTACACGTTGATTAATGAACTCCTTAACAAAGTAATGTACACTTCATTTGATAGAACCAAAGGTTAAAATGTAAATGGTAAGGCATTATCTCAGTAACTGAAGAAAGTCTCAGTTATTGCAGCAAAAAGCTAGAGAAAATAAGATCCTATATCCAGAACAACAAGCTCCTACTTCCCAAAATGACAGAAAAATACTCAATGGTCTCTCTCTACCCTCAGCCTATAACAGAATGTTGTGCAAGCAATACCTAATGAAGATGATTATTGTATTAGAATATTATACATAAAATAACCCTCACGAACTAGATTAAATAACTTACCATTAGAGACCTGTTTTGTGACAAGCTAAAGTGTTTTGGGAAGCTTTTCTACCAGAAATAAAGAATATTTTTCAGTAGCGAAACCCTCAAAAGCACTTGCAACTTTGAAATCAAACATACATACCCTAGCTCATATTCTGATATCCTAGTCAACGTTGTATTTACCATTTAACATCACTTAGGTTATGTTGACTTCAATAAACCAGGTAAAAAGCAAATGTCAACCAAACTGAAGATAAAAAACCTATTTAAACACAATAAAAACTTCGATTGATAACATAACAGTTGTGTTCTATAACACCTAACAATACAAACCGGTTTTAGTTGCCCAAATTGAAGAGTGGAATGACAATCACTATCCAACAATGCAAAGATGACTCTTTTTCTCTATCCTCTCTGCAAAAGCAACTCAACAACCTTCAGTAATGTAAATTCCCATGTCTCAAAGATTGTATAAGAGGGAGATAAAAGTGAATGAAAGACTACCCAGAAAATAAGTACTGAACCTGAAAAAGCAGGAAACCATTACTATCAGTACAAGACACTCTAGTTATAAACTCAAGGTACTAGTCTAAGGTCATTTTCTCCCAGCAACTTCCAAGTACAGCATAACAACGATATTTTCTTTGTCAGAACTTAGACTGCATTGTATTCTACACAAGAACCATTATACCAGCTACATCTTCCAAATGAATTAACAAAAAGCAATGCTGCACATACCAAATGCTAAGCACAGAAACAAGTTTCATAAGGAGCCTCCATGATATAATCCAGCAAAATTCTATTTAGATAAATTTCTCCAAGCAGAAAAATAGAAAACAAAATAAGTCAAACTTTTTTTTTTTTAACTTACCCACCTTAACTTTGGGTAAAGTTAGATCAGAGACCTTCTACAAAAATTGAAATAAAAAAGTTAATTTTAACCTATTTGACATAGATTAATCCATTCTAGCTTTTTATTTTCTTCTCCACAAAGCATTTATCCGACAAATAATGTCCAACAAATTCAAAATCACTTCTAGCATTAACCGTAGTGTCGGAGACACTTACTTAAACCCTTGTGCTAACTGGGGTGTAACCTAAATCTCAAACCGTCGTGATTTTTTTACTTAGATTTGTCATAAGTTATCTTATTTTGCCTGCGAGAGTTCTTCTCATTTGTTTTCATGGTTTAGTGCAAGCCCGAGGTAGATTCGTGTACGTTTAAACCAATATTAGTGGCAGATATGAGAACGAAACTTGAAGAGAAAGATCAAATTCATATCAATGAAGATTAAAAGCAATCAAAATCATAGCCAGAAAAGAAGACTAAAAGAAAATTTACCTTCCAAGGTTTGCCTTTGGGAGCTTCTGGCAGAGTCTGGAGATTCCAGATTGGATTTGACTATCAATGAATCAAATCCTTTTCTTTCTCTCTTTTTTTTATTTGGTTAGTCAAGTTAATCTTCTTCTATTACATTTGTTTTATTCTAATGTTTGATTAAGACAGTTCCAAATAAGGAAAAAAAATATTTTTAATATAAATTTTACACAGACAGAATAGATTCTATAAAAAAATCTTACAAAGAAACACGAAAATTATACTCTGAAATTAATAAATATTAGAGAAGGGAACTTCTTAAATAGATTCACTATTAAGAATATAGGAAAAATATTAAACTCACTAATAATAGTAAATACAATCAAAATGTTTGATTAATCTCTAAAATTATACCTATCAATGCATTGCATTAGTTATAAAACATGATTCGTAAATTAGTTCATTGTATTGTTTTGCTTGCAAAAACTGTCCTCAGCAAATATTTGATAAAGACTAATTTTATAAAATACATAATGTTTTCATTCAATCTAACTACATTATGTTAGTGTTTACTTTTTAAAGACTAAGTTTAACAAATTGATTAAAAAAGTTTAACAGAATTTATCATAATCGAACAAAATTATATATACTTATATATTTTATATATAAATAAAGTCTTCAACATATATTTATATATTTATGTATATTTTATATAAGTTAGTTTTTTAATTGAGCTTAATTATATTTTAATTCCTTTATAAATTTGACATATTTTAATTTAATGCCTAATAAAATTTTGGATCTAGTCAATGAATTTACACTTTTCAATTCAATTGAATCCCAATTATTAAATTTGTCTGTTAAAAGTGATGTAGCTCTTGAATACTTATTTTGTTATGTTATTTTGTTGAATTTTTATCACGTATTATTTTATTATTTTAAATTTTTATAATTTATAATTTAATAATTTTGTAATTATAAAATTTCAAAATTATAAAATCATAAAATTATAAAATTAATATATTATGAAATCATATAATTAAAAAATTAAAAATTATAACATTATAAAATTATAAAATTATAAATTATAAATTTATACAGTTAGAAAATTATAAAATTTTAAAACAATAAAATAATATCTCACAATCATTATAACAAAATAATATTTACATCACTCGCTTATAAATAGAAATATTTAACAATAAGAATTCAATTAAAAAATATAAATTGATTAAACACTTAATGTACCATAAAAATTTATCAATAACTAAATTGAAATGGCATAAATTTGTAAAGGACTTATAATTAAGTTATCGTTTATCAAATATTTATTTAATTAACAAAATAATTTCCCTCCCATGTAATATTAAAATTATTAATATGCCCTTATCACAATATCTCATATTTAATTCAAAATTATATTCTAGAATACGTTGTTTAAAACACTATACACAGTACAACTAGAATATAAATTGAATTATATTTGTTGAAAATATATACCAAATTATGTAGTTTATAATTACAAAATTATGTTTTAAATTATACATTTGAAATATGGTTTTGATTATCTAATTATATATAACTTGAAAAGGATTATGAATTATGTAACTTAAAATATATTTTGTAGCGCTGCCAAAATAGATCAGAATCCGTGAGTCAATTTGTCCCATCACGAGTTTGGGTCGAGTTGGGTTGAAATCTTTTTACAAATTTTAGTATGAGTTAATTCTTTTATGACTTTGACCTAAGCCTATTAAGCCCAAGATCAAGCTCATCAAGCTCAACACCAAGCCCAAGCCCACTTGCCCCAATCACTATAAGAATGCTTAAAAAGATTCAAGAAGCTAATGATTGTCAAAATCCCTTAAAGCTCAAAGCTATTCAACTATTATTCAAATGGACAAGGAAGATATAGATAAATTTGTCTAGATTGTATTTCGGCCAATGTAATTAGGTCATCTTTTAATAATGTGTGCATTAGTATATATTGGATCAAAGTTCACCAAGTTTAAGTTCAATTGGGCTCTTGGCCTCTTTGAACTCATCCTTGGTTGGGTGGCTAGCTTAAGCACTTTCCTCACTTAGCACATTAAGCACATCCTACAATGTGGAAGGTATGAAGTGCCACATGTCCTTTGATCCACCAAATAAGGAGATATAGATCTAGATCTAGAATTAAGAGTGCACATGCTTAATTAGTGTGGCTGGAAAAATGCTAGGCTATATAAGCAAGCCTTCACACTCATTGTAAGGTTACTCTTGAGATTATTGCAAAGCTACATGTTGAGAACACTTTGTGATTCATTTTCCTTAAAAGTCCAATTGCTAGAGCTATTCACCTAGAATTCTCCTCTAGCCTTCCTCCCTAAGTTGGCCTAACCTCTTAGGAATCTCTTCCATACTACATTATGTTGCCATCATTCATCTACACCTCAGGGCATCTTCTTTCACGATGTAAGGAAGCTTTATTCATCCACCAATTTCTTCCATAGAGTTTCATTATGTGGTATCTAGAGCTAGTTTGAATCACGTCTTAGTTTAAGCTAAGTGTTCGATCCTTTCTTCATTTTCTATCATGTTCATCAATTGTTTTACTTGTCTTGTTGTTCCCACCATTTAATTTGGAGTTATGCACTTGATTGGTGATCCAAACTCATCTTATACTTAGATCAAACGATGCATACCATGGGATTTTCATTTGGTTTCATTGTTGCAGCGTTTCTCGTTTATTTTTTGATTGCTCTTCATTTTTAATTGGTGAAATTATGTTTGCTTGCTTTAATTTTTCATTTGAGCATTTGTACATGTTTTCTAAGTCATGTGTTTCTTTATGTCAATATTCCATGTGTTTTTACTGTTTGAATTGACTGCTACATCTTTGAATCTTGGCTACAAGCAAAAGTGTTGGCATAATTCATTTGTTGAAATATACAATCTGTCTTGAAGCCATTGAAATGACATTTTCACTGAATGGTTCATCTTTGATGTGTGTTACATGTTCTTGAGTGTTTCATGCTTGATTTAGTATTTCATCAAGTTCATATCACTTCCAATTATCAAGAACACTTTGTGTCCCAGGAGCAAATTGTGTTGAACTTATCTGGTTTCATGATTTCACTACATGCACAATCTCTTTGTTCAATTTACTATGAGCAATTGATGTGATCGAATTTCGTTTTGATTTTTGCCTTTGTTAGTCAAGAGAAAGACAAAAATAACAAAAAAATAATCATTGAATAAGGTTGAGAAATGAATTCATGAAAAATCATTGAAGTTTAAGCACAAATCCACGTTTTTCTGCTCGATTTGTTCCTAAAATCCAACTTTTTACTACATGCACACTTACTATTTTTGATTTATCATGAATAAATGGTTGGTTCAAAAGGAGTTCTAATTTTTGCCATTTTTTTAAGTAACATCTAAACGAAAAAGAGAAAAAACATCATTGAAAAATGTTGAGGAATGAAAAAAAAGAAAAATTTGTGAAGTAGAGGCATGTTCTAACGTTTTTGACCGGACATTGAGTGATAATCAAACTGTGGTGCAATTTTGGAGTTGTTTTTTATCCTAATCTTATTGGCCTAACAAAGGTGACTTAATTTCCTTATTTGAGGTCCAAAGTAAAGGATAATACTAGCTCCAATATTGTGATTTCAATTTGCATTTCTATTTTAATTTTGTCATTCCTAATCTATTGCCATTAATAGGTTCTATTTGATATGCTAGCCTTTATTAAGTACTTTTAATTTGTTGCTTGTCCATTTCTTGGCTAATCTTTCTGTCTTGTTCTACTCACTTCCCTTTTGGTTTAACTTCCATTGTGTTTATACCTTTTCTTGCTTTATTTGTTAGGCTCTCTTGGTGTGGTGTGTATTGTGATGTAGGAGGATTCTATTAAGGTTTACCATACTTGGAGGTAGTGTCTTGGAAGGTGGAGAATCTATTTGAAAGCTTCAAGCAAGAAGACTTTCAAAGGCAACATCCACTTTCACATCAAAGTGAGGGAGAGCAAACACCAAAAGAATGCAAATACCAAGAGAGGAAAAGTTGTGGTCTCGGATTTTTCAGCCATAAATAGCTTGTAATCATTGCATGTTTCTTGTTCATTTTTCTTTCTTGTAATTTGCCCAACTAGGTGTCTTAGGGGAACCACAAGGTATTCAATCTCATCTCCTAATTAGAACCTATTTCTTCTTTAGTAAATTGTTTGTAGTGGTGAAAGTTTTGAAGGCTCCAAGTGTCTTCTAACCTTACTAATTAGGCTGCATAAGGTAGCTTTATTGCTTTATGTGATAGTGGTTTGATTTAAGAGACCAAAGTCTCTAAAGTCTTGCTAATTAGGTGTTCATTCTTTAGTGTGTAGTTGTTTGTGAATCGTCTTTTGAATTTAGAGCATATCTCTTGGTGAAAGAAGTAAGGTAATTAGCGATCTAACTTTGGCTAAGGAAGGGCTTGGTGCTTAAGAAGTCCATAGTGACTCACCTTCCCTACCTGGAAGGAAGCCATGAAGTAGTTGAACCTTTCACCTAAAGAAAACTCTTACAATTAAAAGATGTCAAGGCGTGCTTCTAGACGTAGTGAGAGTAATCCTGAGAGATTTAAAGATATTATGGAAATGTTTTCTGAAAAGCTAGAACAACTCTAACTATGGACTGAAAAAGAATCCAAAGAAAGAAGAGAAAATAACATAGAAAGGGAATTGTAAATAACTTGTCTAGAGGAAGAAATCAAAGCCATAAGAGGGAAAAAAGAGTAAAGAACTCATAGGCTTCATAGTTCAAGAGGGAGTGGGCCTGAAGAGAGACTAGAGGACACTCTGTCTCAACAAGAATTAGGAGTAGGAGAATACTATCAACAACCTTCTCACACTAAAAGGTAAAGAAGAGAGCATACTCCTAAGGAAGTTAAGGTAGACCTACCTTACTTCTATGGCAAGGACAATGTTAAAGCCTATCTAGATTAGGAAATGAATGTAGAGCAATTGTTTGAATGTCATCAAGCCAATGAAGAAAGGAAGGTGCCTCTGGCTACCCTCAGCTTTCAAGGGTGTGCCATGTATTAGTGGAGCGCATTGGTCAAGGATAGATTGAGGTACAAGGATCCTGCAATAGAGTATTGGTTTGATTTGAAATTTTCCTTTAGGAAGAGACACATTGCTTCCTATTACTATAAAGAACTCATGGACAAACTTCAAAGACTTCAACAAAAGTCTATGAATGTGGAGGAATATAGGCAAAAAATGGAGTTGTTCATGATTAGGGTGGGTATTGAAGAAAAAGAGGCCATTACCATAGCTAGATTCCTGAGTGGGTTGAACATTCATATAAGAGATAAAGTGGAGTTACTATCTTATCATGATTTAAATGATTTGGTTCAATTATGCATAAAGGTAGAACAACAACTTTTAAGGAAAACCTCTTTTAAAAGAGATTCAACTTCCTCTAATTCTTATGTGAAGGTACATGGAGGCCATGACAATTTTGTTAGGAAGACCATGACAACTTGATAAAAAAATCGTGTGTAATGAAGCTTAAGGATCAAGTACAAGGAAAGAATTTACCCTCCATTACAAGGAAAGAAAATTTGTACTTCATCCTTTATCTCCAATTGAGGTAGCCAAGGATCAAATATAAATGAAGCTTAAGAAGGAAGAAGAACAAAAAAAAAGTTCAAAAGTTGAGAGCAGGGAGTTAGAGGTGGGGGAAATTAGTGTTCCTTACCTTAAGGTCATTCAACATGAAGCTCTTTTAACTCAAAAATCTTTAGAAAAAATGCTTCATGAAGAACAACCTTGATACCTCTTATTGTGTCAAGGAACATTCACATGCACTTCTAGTGAATCTTCCACTAAGTCTCTACCTTCTTTTATTGAAAATCTCTTGAAAGAATTTGAGGATGTATTTCCTAAAGAAAGGCCAACCGATCTTCCACCTTTTAGGGGGAATTGAACATCAAATTGATTTTGTGCTTGGGGCTAGTTTATCAAATAAACTAGCCTATAAGACTAATCCTTAAGAAACAAAGGAGAAAAAGACCTAAGTACAAGATTTATTAGATAAGGGTTGGGTTCAAAAGAACCTTAGTCCTTGTGTGGTACCTATCTTGTTGGTCCCAAAGAAAGATGACAAGTGGAGAATGTGTTGTGATTGTAGAGCCATCAATAATATTACAATAAAATATAGGCATCCAATCCCTAGATTAGATGATATGTTGGATAAATTTCATGGTTCCATTGCGTTTTCTAAAATTGATCTTAAAAGTGAGTATCACCAAATTCAAATTAAAGAAGGTGATGAGTGAAAAACTGCTTTCAAGACCAAGTTTGGATTATATGAATGGCTAGTAATGCCTTTTGGCCATACTAATGCACCAAGCACTTTCATGTGCCTTATGAATCATGTTTTGAGTGATTGTATAGGTAAGTTTGTTGTAGTAAATTTTGATGATATTTTAGTGTATAATAAGAGTCTACATGATCATGTAATGCATCTTAGGTCAGTCCTCTCTATTCTTAGTGTTAATCATTTGTTTGACAATGAAGACAAATGCACTTTTTATGTTGACAATGTCATTTTCTTGGGTTTTTTAGTCAATAAAGATGGGGTTCATGTGGATCCCGAGAAAATCAAGACCATTTAAGAAGAGCCTATGATGAGTTCAAATTTTTGCCCTCATTTAATATTTAAATTTGGGGATTTAATTGAATTTTCTGTGCTTAAAGATTGATTTAATTAGGATTTGTGATTATTGGATTTATTGAGTAAGTTTGGTAAAAGTGGCGTAAAAATTGATTCTAGTTGCATA
>Ga0214545_1005475_pt1 | contig 22886 bp, 18 predicted proteins | sample CNSS4metaG_FD_160064 | JGI IMG/M metagenome (GOLD analysis project Ga0214545, IMG submission 160064) | Root nodule microbial communities from cowpea collected in UCLA plant growth center, Los Angeles, California, USA - CNSS4 | ecosystem: Host-associated > Plants > Roots > Nodule | place: USA...
GGTCTCGATGAAATGATGCAACATAGAGGAATCCCTTCTTTCAAGATGGATTTTTCAGACACCTTGGCAACTTCAGCGGCTGCGGATTTATCTCCGGCCCCGCCAGCGACAAACTATTCATTAAATGTCTATTATCGTCAACATTTAATATATAATACATATTTCATATTAAGCTACCGCAAAATAACCCGTCGCGACGACCCAACAATCGACAAAACCGTCGCAATACAAATACGATAGCCGACCCAACAATTGAATCCCGACAAGAGCGCCGGCTGAGAGCCGGTAAAGAATCACCGGATTATTACGGATGAGCAGCGTTTAATAAGATTCATCGATGCTGCGCCCAGGCCGGCGCGCATGGAGCAAGTTTCGCCGACGTGCGGCGGCGCGAACAGCACATCTGTGCACGACGGCTGAGGTGATCCCTTAAAAAATTCCGATCGCACTGATCGCTGCCTTGCAGCCGCATGATTCCCGTCAGTTGCACCGGTGTGCCGCAATCATAGGGGCTCCTGGACCCCACCTTGCGAGGCGGACCATCGCGGGATGGTGGTACGCTCTAGAGCGTAGCGCGCAGCCAGGACCCGTCATCATTGTTACGGGCTCGGTAGCCGGCGCATCTGCCCTGGGTGCGGGAAAAGCAAAACAACCGATTATTTTATTATTGTATATAATCATGATGACTCCATCACAAAATTAAAAAATATGTTGGGGAAAAGAAAACCTGGGAGGTTGGAATGGAAGCTGCCCGCCGCTTTCGCGCAATGGCCTTGCTTTGCCGTCAGACTGCTGTACTCCAACCTGCGCGAAGCTGGAAATTGCTTGCAGAGGCAGAGTACTGGGAACATCTGGCCGCCGCGGCCTTAGCTCATTGAGCTTCAGTCGGGCGTTCTTTGTCTTCCGTTTTCGTCGACTTCCTAGTTAAGTCCTTTTCTGAGGCATGTGATGTCGAGTACGCGTCAAATTTCTTCTAGTGCTGTTCTGAGCGAACGGCACCAGGCGCTTCTGGAGGAGCTCAGAGAGGTGGAGAAACTTCGAAGTAAGCTCCGACATCTAGAAACAAAACCAATCGGCAGAAGGCGGCGTACCAAAGCGAGCGGCATAGCTAGAGCCGTTTAGAGACCCGCCGGATCCGAGGATAACCCGGCTCACTCGCGCGGTCGATGCACGGATTGCCCGCGTTCCTCGCGTCCACCTCTACCTTGAAAGAGGACTGGGCGGCTTTCATCTGCGCCTAGCGAGCCTCGGCGATGACGTCGCTACGACGCGTCGCCAACCAGCCAGGCCGGGGTGCCTCACAACACTTGAACGAACTCGGCGGCGAGACCGGCCGCCCATTCAGGGTCGGGCGTTAGCTCCGACTTTCACTCGACGTTGCACTTCGGAACACCGCAACGAGCCGATCGCCTTCCCAAAGCTCAACGTCGTGCTCGTCATGCATTTGCTCGGCTCGGCGTCTCGCCGCCTGCTCGTCAATACAGTCGAGCTTTGCAGTGCAGATCACTTGCCGGCTGCCGTCCACCACGAAAACCTTATACCGCATGATGCCGTCCGATCCAAAAAGGTGACGATCATCGTACCCGAATGTCCGGTTAAGGCAGCGCCAAACTAAGTGCGATGCAACGGAACCATTGTACGTGTGGCAGTTCGGCGATACGTGCTCGTTCAATCCGTCGGTCGCGCGGCGGCAGTACCTCGTATGTCGCCACCTCAGTGGCGTAGTCTCACTGCGTGCCGAAGCGTGTGGCTCGAGCTTAAGAGCGAGAGGCCACCAAGCGTCATCAGCAGCCCACCGAGCCAGCCCGTCCAGCTGCGCGCTTCGTCGTGCCCCTCTGCAGTGCGCGGGCCCAGCGGCATATCTTGAGGTGGGTCGGCAGGCGCGGCGGCGAGAAACTGCCCAACGTTGACTTGATCCGGCACGGAGTGTTCGTGCTTGAGCTGGTTGCGGGGAATATCTCCGACGGGAGCCGCCGACATCAGGGTAGCACCCGTGCCGAGATCGGAAGTGGCATCTGCTACCTGCATTTCCGTTACAGGCGTCTGGGATTGCTCGGGCGGTGCAGAGCGCAGCAACTCCGCGCGCGCATCAACGATCACGCTCCGCGTGGTCTGCGTGGTCCGGTTCTCGTCGAAACTGGCGCTACGGTCTTTGGCCGCGGGAGCCCGAATGGGTTTCTTCACCGTCGCGATGCCCTCGGCCAGGAACCAGCATCTGCGACGACCGTCCGTTCGGTAGACCCAATGCTGTCCGCCACTGGTCGAGGTACCGGGACGCGGCGCGCATTCGGCTTGCGGCGGAGGGGTGGTTACCGTGGGTTGGGACGTAGCAGTATTGAAGAAGTCGGTTAGAGGATTGGAAGACGCAGGCGTCGCCGAAAAACCTCCGACAAGGAGCAAACTGGCGAAGTACAATCGCAAATGTCCGGACATCGGAAACTCCCGGGTGCGCCCCCGCTTGAGCCTTAGCGGCGACAACGGCCCCCATGCGGCTTAAATCGGGCAACGCGATGAATTAATGGTATTCTTGGCCACCTAATTTATATGCCGGTCCAGCACTCCAGGGATGCCTGCAACAAGGATAGGCCGATGGATTCATCGGTCATCTGAGTTGCGCCGGGCCTCGATCCGCGGCGTAGCCGCCCGGTCGATTGCGATAGTTGCGCCCGTTCCCGAACACCAAAGCAAAACTTGCCGGGGGATGAGTTCGTGGATGTCGCGATAGGTGGACACCCCCGCTACGAATTAAATACTCCATCGCGATATTGCCATCGTCGCGCCTTTCTCCCTGCCACCTAGCGGATTTAAATGTGGATTGTGCGATCAATATTTAACTGGCGGCTTGCCTGCTCCCTGATTCCCGACTTGTGTGCCCGGGCCTTCTGCCCAAGATTCGGATTGGAGCCATGAACACCGCGCATTTTAATTCGCTCTCCGTTGACGAGCTCTGGACCCTTCACCAAGAGGTCGCCGCCAAACTCACTCAGAAAATGTTGGTGCAAAAAGCACGTTTGGAGGAAAGGCTGCGCAGCATTAGACTGGCCAGCGAGGTCACACGGCTCAATTACAAGCGCCGTCGTCCATATCCGCCCGTCCGTCCCAAATATCGCAATCCGAAGAACCCAGCGGAGACATGGTCGGGTCGTGGCAGGCAGCCGCGATGGCTGCGGCCGCAGCTTCGAAGCGGCCGAGACTTGGACGATTTCCTGATCGATCAGGCTTCAGCTCAAAAGCGCCAGACAAATTGAGCGCCGATTGCGGCATTTTGGGTTGGGAATGCTGGCGCCGGCTGTTTCCCGATCTGAGATTTTCACATTATCGTTTTAACGCGGGTCATGACTATGGTTGGAGCCATTGGCCGTAGCGACCGCACTTGCGATCCGGCTGACGGTCTCGCTGAATCGCTCGGGGGGCCCGCGGCGCAGTGAAGACATCGACGAGAACTCAAGCGCACGATGGCCCGACTCTAGTCGTGATGCTCTCTGAAGTGCCGCCTAACCGCATTCCACGCTCGAAGGGCTGGAAGGAGGAGGACGACGAAAAGAACTCTGATTGCAACTGGAGTCATCCCGCGCTGCAGGAGTGGTGGTTCGCGACCATCCGAGCGACCGGCCGTCGTGTTGATCGTCGCCGGAGATGGAATTGCTGCGTGCCGAGTAGGTGCCGGTCTGCGCGAGGGCAGGACAGCTACAACGAACAGAACGTTCACCAGCAGCCATATTCCCACTATGAGAAGGACACTACGCACGAGAACGACCATCGTTGATCTAATCTGCCGAGCTTACTCCTGCCTCATGCCCGGCACGCAGCCGGCAACACTGCGTTCGCGGACGGAACCGTTTCGCTGCAGCCGGCACATTTGGCATCCGCCGATGCCATCAGGCCCTGAGCGCTTCGCGAACGCCCAGGATCGCTCGCAGCCTAGTCGGGCGCAACACTCGCGTCTGTGCGCTTTCGAACATTCATGCCCCTTCAGGTATGCCCGTTCTGTGCATCATCGGGCGAGAGCCGGACAGAGATAGCTCATCAGCCAGGACGGCCGACCTCAGCCCGCAGTCCCTGAACAGGGGCCGGGTCATGGAGCATGGCCAAATATCGCAGCACGATGAGCGACGAATTTGGCGGTCCGCATCGAACCAGTATCGAGTTTCGGCAGTTGACTCCCGGTGAATCCGAACAAGCAAACTGATTGTTCGGGCCGAGGATAATATTAAAAGCTACGCCGGCACACATGAAGGACCTCCGAGGACGTTTGGAAAAGGTCCGCGCTGACGCCAGAGAATTTACGCTGATGAGTCAGCGGGCGACGGACATAGAGAAGCGCGAGCTGTTCAAGCGCTTGGCGGATGAGCTCGCCTTCGAGGCTCTCGAGCTCGAGCTGATCGTGAAGAAAAATCAGCCACCTGATCCGTGCGACAAGCACGAGGTCGTGGAATTTACGTTACCCTCTCAGCGAAAGCGCGGCTGACGCGAAAGAGGTTAAGCCGGCTAGATCGTGCGTGCATAACGGATCTTTGCGCATGACCCCGCCAGCGATCGCTGGCCGCCGCATCGAACTGCCCATTGCGCTTCGCGGGCCCAGATCCGGAACATTCTGGTTCTGCAGCAAGCGGTATCTTGCTGCGCCGGACAGAACACACCGTCCGTTTTGCCCGCTCCGATTTCCTATTCTACGACAAGCACGTGACCGACTTGTCCCATCGGATCTGCGCGCTGTATCGAATGGGTGAAGATATAGAAACTAGGGAAACACCGAATAGCAAACCGGCCGTGTCCACTCCAACAAAAACGTCGCACCAGACGCGCTTTGCTCTATCGAAGAATTTAAAGAAGCCCTTGCGGGCTTAAAGGTGGTGGGCGCACCAGGGCTCGAACCTGGGACCCGCTGATTAAGAGACATGCTATGGCCGTTGATTCTTCAAGAGAATTTTTCCAACTGGGCCAAAATCCCACCATTAGAGATCAATGACTTACAGCGAAATATCCAACCGCGGAGGGCACCTGACGGTTTGGGGACACGCGACAAGAGATGGTCGCGGAATCCCCTCTAGCAATTTAAATAGGTTGGCAGTCGCTTCCAAATGAGACCAGATCTCTCAGGAGGAACAGTCCCGGGCAAGGGGCGCGAGAGTATTTGGGAGGGGACACCGCGGTCACCCTCGCTTGCGGGCAGCAGTCAATAGGAAGGTTCGGCTACCTAAAAAAGCAGCACCTTCCTGGCACTGCCGACAACCGCGGCATTTCAGCATTGGCTTCTTCGAAAGCAGCACCGAACGGCAGGCAATCCCGTACAAGCGCGCAAAGATGGTTCAGCGCCAATCGGGAGCTGAGACATGTCCCAGTCAGTACACGTCCGACCTTTTCGTGACCTCCTCGACAGCGGGGGCGTCGTTGAGGACCCGGAGCGGATCGCCACCTACACAATGGATCAACGTCAGCTTTTCACGGGTTCGACGTTTGCCGTGCTGAAGCCGGCGACGACACAGCAAGTCGCCGATATCGTACGGCTGGCGGCGCACTACGGGATCGGAATCGTTCCGCAAGGCGGCAACACCAGCTATTGCGGCGGCGCTACGCCGGACGCGTCCGGACGCCAGGTTATCGTGAGCCTCGAGCGGATGGACAGGATCCGCGAAATCGATCCCGTCTCCATGAGCATCTCTGTGGATGCCGGCGCCATCCTGAAGAACGTCCAGGACGCCGCGGCGGCTGCGGGCCTTCTGTTGCCGCTCAGCCTCGGCGCGGAAGCCAGTTGCCGGATCGGCGGCAATATCGGCACGAACGCCGGCGGGCTGTCGGTCGTGAGGTACGGGATGACGCGCGATCTGCTGCTCGGAATCGAGGCGGTGCTGGCGGACGGCACGGTGGTCTCCGACATGCGCAAGTTGCGGAAGAACAATACCGGCTACGACGTCAAGCAGTGCTTCGTCGGAAGCGAGGGGACTCTCGGCATCGTCACGGGCGCAGTGTTGCGTCTCGCGCCCTTGCCGACCCGCCGCGCGACTGCCTGGCTGAAGCTCGCGAAGGACGCTCCAATCGCCGAGCTTCTCACGCTGATCCGCCGCGAATCGGCGGATCTTCTGACCACGTTCGAATTCATGACATCCCGATCGATTACGCTCGCGACCGAAGCAATAACTGACCCGCCCTCCCTCGGCGCGGGCCCCGGAGGCGCCGTTCTCGTCGAGTTCGCCTCTTCCTCACGCCATCTCGATCTCGACGAACTGATGGAAGCCGTTCTGGCCGAGGCGATCGAGACCGGCTGCGTCGATGACGCATTGCTGGCGCAGAGCGGATCGCAGCGAACCGCGATGTGGCGGCTCCGGGAGACCATCCCCGAAGGCGAGAAGCGCCGGAACGGATCGGTGAAGCACGACATCTCGGTACCGCTTTCCTCCATTCAGCGCTTTCTGGACCTGGCCGGCTCGCAGGTACGATCGTATGACGCCGACCTTGAACTGTCCGTCTACGGCCATGTCGGCGACGGCAATCTGCACTACAACGTGCTCGTTCCTCGCGATGTCGACCGGCTGGAATTCACCAAGCGGATCGAAAGCAGCCTTTCGTTGCAACTCTACGACACGGCCGCCGCGCTCGGCGGCACGTTCAGCGCGGAGCATGGCGTCGGTCGCTTCAAGAAGCACCTTCTAGCCCGGTACAGCGATCCTGGGCGTATCGCGGCCATGCGCCGGATCAAGACCGCCTTTGATCCGGCGGACATCATGAACGCCGGCGCGATCGTTTGCCCAATGGGAGGGAAGTCTGCCAGTTGAACCATCAGCCGGCGTGCCGATGCTTCCGAACGGCGGGGCTTCGGCCGATGCACCCCGATCAGCCAAATCCTCTCGTGCATAAAGAAAGAGCCACTCCGAAGGAGTGGCTCAAGTTGGGGAGGAAACGCTCCTTGGGGACTGCAGGGCCTGATTTCCGGCTCGATCTTCAGATGGCGGCTATGTCCAGCCTCGAGCCGTCGGTCAGACGCGACAGCCGGAACGGTGCGGGATCGACGCAAGGCGTGTCGTTGACGACCAGCTCTGCGGCCAGATAGCCGAGCCCCGGGCCCAAACCGAAGCCGTGACCCGAGCAGCCGGCCGCGAGGACGAGGCCCTTCACCCCGTCCACCTGCGACACCACGGGCACCGCGTCCGGCGTGCAATCGACGAAGCCGCCCCAGGCGCTATCGATCTGTATTTCGCCGAGTTGGGGGAAGGTTTTCCGGACACTCGCCACCACTTGGCTCACCAGCCATTTCAAGGGCGGAGGATCCAGCACGCGATTCTGCTCGAATATCCGATCGTCGTTGGTCAGCAGCGCCGCCATTGAATCCGGCCCCGAAACGAACGATTGGCCGACGCCGAGCCTGACGTTCTTCAGGCGACGCAAGAACTGCGGCATGAACTCCCGGCTGTATCGGATCGCCTGGGGCGTGATTTCGAGGTTCGCCTTGCCGCTGATCGCAAGCGTATAGCTGCCATCCAGTCGGCGCGTGATCGTGCAGTACGGTGTGGAGACCGCCTCGCCGATGTTGATTGTCGGGGTAGAACGCAGCGCGGTCTGCCGGATGCTCGCCTGGGGGAAACTGATCCCGAGCGGCCGAAGGAAGCGCGAGGACCAGGCGCCGGCGGCGCACAGCACCGCGCTGGTTCTGATGTAGCCCTTCTCCGTGTGCACGCCCGCGATCTTGCCATTGGCCAGGTCGAGCTTCCGCGCAGCGCATCCCTGGTGGATCGTGGCGCCCAGAGTTCTGGCCGCTTCGGCGATAGCCGGCGCGGCGAGCGCAGGTTCGGCCTTGCCATCCCGCTCCGAATAGGTGCCGCCGACCCATTTGTCGCGCGCTTCGGGGACGCGCTCGGCCACCTCCGCCCGACTCAGCACGCGGGTGTCGACGTCGTACTCCCTGGCGACCTCGCGCCACTTTTCCCAACCCGCGAGCACAGCCTCGTCATGGGTCGCATAGACGAGACCGCAGCGACGAAATCCAAGGTCCCGATTGACATCGCGCGTGAGTTCGTCCCACAGCCGCATGGAGAGCACCGAGAGCGGCAGTTCGCGCCGGTCGCGGTTCTGCTGGCGGCACCAACCCCAGTTTCGGCTCGATTGTTCACAGGCGACGTGGCCCTTCTCGAGCAGCGCCACGGAGAGGCCGCGCTTCGCCAGGTAATAGGCGGCCGTAGAGCCGAGGATGCCGCCGCCGACGATGACGACGTCGGCCTCGGCCGGAAGACGCTCATCGCTGTGAATGCGCTCGACGTGGGGCGACATGTTCCAACGAACCTCGGCTGCCAAGAATGCGGAAGCAAAGTTCCGATCAGCCCTTCATCGCATCGTGCGGTCGATAGAATGTGCTGAAATCATCAAGGACTTCGCAAGATGTTCGGGTTTTTAACCACTTGAGTGATACGAGCTGCTCTAGCGGGACCGAGTCCCAGTTCAGCGCAGAAGCATTCATCGGTAAAATCCGAGAACGGCCTTGGTCTCAAGATACTCCTCCATGCCCTCGATGCCGTATTCGCGACCGTTGCCGGAGCGCTTGTAGCCGCCAAAGGGAGCATTGGGGTCCCAGTCAGGATAGTTGAGATGGACTTGACCCGACTGGATCCGCCCCGCGACGGTTCGCACTGTCTCCATATCGGTGCCCTGCACGTGGGCGCCGAGCCCGTAGACGGTGTCATTGGCGATCGCGATCGCCTCGTCCACGGTGTCGTAGGGAATGATCGACAGCACCGGACCGAAGATTTCCTCCTGCGCGATCCTCATGTCGGGACGGACGTTCGAGAAGATGGTCGGCCGCGCATAGAAGCCAGTCCGAAGATCGCCGGGCCGACCTCGCCCGCCGATGACGAGCTTGGCGCCTTCTTCCAGGCCGACACCGATCATGGTCTGCACGCGCTCGAACTGCGGCCGGTTCGCAACCGGGCCATGGGTCGTGCTTTCCGCAAGGGGATCGCCGACCACCAGCTCTGAAGCGGCCTCTGCCGCCAAGGCCTCGACCTCTTTCATGTGTGAGCGAGGCACCAGCATGCGCGTCGGCGCGCTGCAGGATTGGCCGAGGTTGCGGAAGGCGGCCGCGACGCCCAGCGGAACGGCACGGCCAAAATCGGCATCAGGCAAGATGATATTCGGTGACTTGCCGCCGAGCTCCTGGGCAACGCGCTTGACGGTGGGTGCAGCCGCTTGCGCGACGAGAACGCCAGCCCGGGTCGAGCCGGTGATCGAGATCATGTCCACCTGCGGATGCGACGCGAGACGAGCGCCGACGATCGGGCCTGTTCCATTGACGAGGTTGAAGACGCCGGGCGGACAAGCGGCATCGTCCATCACCTCAGCGAAAAGCAAAGCACTCAGCGGCGACAATTCGCTCGGCTTCAACACCACCGTGCAACCAGCCGCGAGCGCCGGGCCGACCTTGGCTGTGATCTGGTAGAGAGGCCAGTTCCAGGGGGTAATGAGACCGCAGACCCCAATCGCCTCTCGCATGATCGCGGTGCTGCCGCGTGGGGTGACGAACGGATAGTTCGCAAGGTTGTCGCGTGCGACACGGATGTGCTCGGCGGCCAGCGGCACCTGGGCTCGGCGCGCATAGGTGATGGCAGCTCCCATCTCGAACGTGAGGACCTGCGCGAACAACTCCAGCCGCTGGAGAAGCAAACCATGAACCCGATCAAGCAGCGCCGCTCTTTCAGCAGGCGGTGTCGTGGACCAGCCGGCGAAGGCTCGTCTGGCAGCTGCTATGGCGCAGTCCACATCATCGTCGTCGCCAAGCGTAACCTCGGCGATCGACTGCTCCGTCGCCGGATTGACGACGGATGCTGCGGCCGCGACTGATCCGATCGGCTTCCGCCATTCTCCGTCGATGTAGAATTTTCCGAGCAAGCCGGCTTCCGTCAGGTGTCGAAGGGGCGAGGTCATTGGAAGCGATCCTTTCGACGGCCTACCAGCCGCGCATCCGGGGCCATCGCGCTTCGATCGCCTCGCTGTCCGCGGAAACGACGTTGTACAATTCGTGTTGCGACGCCGTCGCACAGGCGTGATTGGGCAGGATGCGGACCTTCGCGCCGATCGGAAGATCGGGCAAAGCGTGCGCCGACCCGGGTCTGACGGCGAGGATCCCGTGCTCCTGGCTCGCTTGGGAAACAATCAGGTCGGGAAAGACTTTGCCCGCCACGTCGCAGACCAGACCGTATCCCTGGTCGGCCGGCTGTGCCGCGGTGCCGCGGTCGCGCGACAGGGCCATCCAGCCCGCATCGACCAAAATCCAGCCCTTCTCGGGCTTCTTCCCGATCACAGTGGCGAGCACCGAGATTGCGATGTCGTCGGTCGTACAGACACCGACGCCGTGCATGACCAGATCGAAGAACATGTAGACGCCGGCCCGCATTTCCGTGACGCCGGTCAGGTCGTCGGCGAAATGCGCGGTCGGCGTCGAACCGACACTGACGACACGACATTCATGGCCGGCCGCGCGCAATGTCATCGCGGCGGCGACGGCCACGGCGCGCTCGCTCTCCGCAGCCGCGACAAGGGCCGCAGGCGTACTGAGGCCGTAGGATTCGCCGGCATGGGTGAGAACGCCGGCGATCTTGACGCCGGCCTCGGCCATGGCGGCCGCAACGACCACGAGTTTCGGATCGGTCGCGGTCAGCCCACCGCGATGACCGTCGCAGTCGATCTCGACAAGGGCGGACGGTGTCACACCGGCTGCGCGCCCGGCCGCGCCAAGCATGGCAGCCTGCTCAGGCGAGTCCAACAGCACCTTGATGTCGATGCCTGCTTTCTGCAAGCGCATCGCTCTGTCGGAGGTGTGCGGCGCCAGACCTACCGCATAGGTCATGTCCCGGAAACCGTGCTGTGCGAAATACTCCGCCTCCGCCAGGGTGGAGACAGTAATTGGCCCGGGCACGGACCGATAGACGCGCCGGGCGACGTCAATGGATTTTCCGGTTTTCATGTGGGGCCGCAGCACCACACCGCGCGCGGCCATGCGCGAGGATAGACGGGCAAGATTGCGATCCAGCCGGTCCCTGTCGAGCAGGAGGGCGGGAGTTGCCAATGCGGCCAGCGTCGCGGCGACCTTGCCACTCTGGATATCTGTCCCGCGCATCGCCTGGCCTAGCACTTCGATGTCTCCTAGCCGAACGACTGGTTGGCAATTGCGAAGCTGCGCGCCGGACCGGTCGATTGCGCCGGCATCCCCAGGGTCATGGTGGTGGCGTCGCTGACATGCTGCAGGCCAATGCTTTCGAGCCACGGCCCGAGTTGCGATGCCGCAGACGTATCGATGCGGACGAAGCGCCCACCAAGGCGTGCGAGCGCTGCCTCGATCAGCGCACGTGCATCGGTCGGGCTTTCGGCCGCAACAGGGCCAATGACATGCCCGCGACCGAAAAGCCGGGAGATGGCGTAACCGCGGGCTATGCCGTCACGGTGCAGGACATAGCCATCGGCGTTTTGGACGAGCCGATCCAGCATCCGTTGCCTTTCCCAACCGGTGGCCTCGCGATCGAGCCGCACGACTGCATCGAAATCCGATGCAGCCATTGCCCTGACGAGGTCCGAGCGCGGCGACCTGCCGGTTTCGCTTGGAATTCCCTGATGCTGGTGGATGACCCCGATCGGCACGAAGCCCCGGCGTCGGTAAAGGGCGATGCCTTCGGCTGTCGAATTCAGCGCGACCGTTCGTGGGCGCGCGGACGTCAGCAACGCGTCCATGAGTCGCGCCCCGTAGCCGCGGCCCTGAACAGCCTTCGCGACGATGATCATCCCGGCGGAAGCATGCGTGTCGCCATATGGCCACCACGCCGCCGTTCCGATCACCGCTCCGGCGCGCTCTAGGACGAAGCCACGGCCCAACTGCAGCGCGACATCCCAATCCTCGATCCGGTAGGGCCAGGACATCTCTTGCGAGAGTCTTAGCGCGCCCTCCCGATGCGATCTGGCGAATGGAAGCAGGACCACATCTTCATGGACGCGATCTTCGGCCGCTGCGGTCGTCATGATGGGGCAAGTCTCTTTCGGTTTGCCGGCCAGATCGCCAGTGCCAAGACGAGGGCTATCCGGGTGATCCTCGCATGGTCCGCAGCCTATCTTGCGGCTCACAGCATTACGTATCGGACTGGAGCCAAGTTCGGCACAGCATTTCAATGATGATGCGATTGAACGACCGATCTGCTGTCAGCGGCTGGCGCGCCACAGAGCGATGCGGTCCCGCATGCGATAGCCCTGAATGAACGCGGGCATGAACCAGGGATTGCCGCGATAGAACGGGATGAAGGCGGGAGGGCGGAAGTCAAAGGCAGTGCACGCCTGCGCGTCATGTCCCATCAGCTTGTGCGCCGCATGCATGCCGACCCATGGCGCCCAGACCACGCCTGAACCGCAGAAGCCGGTGGCATAGACGATGCCGTCCTGCTCGAAGATGCGAGGAATCATGTCGCGGTTCATGGCGACGTTGCCGAACCAGCTGTGCGAGAGGCGAACGCTCTCCAGTTCCGGAAACAGATTGACCAAGCCCTTGCGCAGAAGCAGCTTCGGAGCGATTGGATCGCCGACGCGAGAGCTGTCGCGGCCACCGAGCAGAATGCGTCTGCCGTCGGGCGAAGGCCGGTAATAGAAGCCGACCTCCCGATTCTCGGTGATCATCATCCCTTTCGGCATCAGCCGCGCCATGACGTCGGGCGCGAGCTCCTCCGTTGCAATGATCCGGCTGCGCACCGGGACCAGCCTGCGGCGCAGGAAGGGCACGGCACCATCGGTGTAGCCGTTGGTACAAACCAGCACCTGACGCGCCTGCACTGGACCGGCCGCAGTGACGACGCGGAATGCGCCATCTCTTTCGATTGAAGTTACTGGCGTCCGGGCGTGCACTGCCAATCCGGAAGTGAGCGCAACCCGCAGCAATTCGGCGTGGAATTTGGCTGGGTGCAGTCCGCCGATATCCATCCGAACCGTACCGCCGCGATAGACATCCGTGCCGATGTACTTGCGCTGCTCGGCGTAAGGAACCGCATAAGCTTCTATCCCGAGTCTCTTCGCGAGCCTTTCTGCAGTACGAGCCATGGCTTCGTATTGCTCATAGCCGAAGGCGCCCTTAAACTGCCCCACCGGCTGGAAGTCGCAGGCAAGGCCTTCCGTCTTGATGAAATCGTACAGGAACTCGCGTGCGGCCTTGCCTTCCGCCTCGATCGCCAGCGCCTTCTCTTCGCCGAAACGCTTCGTGAGCGTTGCGTAGTCCGGCCGAATGGACCCACTGGTAATTCCGCCGTTGCGCGTGGAAGCTCCCTCGCCCGGATCCATTGCGTCAAAGGCTGCAACCGAACGCCCCTCGCGCGCGAGCGTCAGACCAGCCGAAAGTCCCGCATAGCCCGCACCAACGATCAGCACGTCGAGCCTCTTGGGCAGTGGTTGCCGAGGCAGCGGCTTGAGCGGGGCGGCTTCCCACCAGTATGGCGTCGCCTTCTCGTCTACTCTGGGCGCATGCATGGCATTCGTGTCTCTTATGTCTTGTGGTGTCCAGCCGAGGCTTGGCTCGGCTGATCAGATGTGATCGTTTCGAACGTCGAGGGCATCTCGCAAGCCATCGCCGATGAAGTTGAAGCTCGTCACCGCAATCGTAATCGCGGCGCCGGGAATGATCGCGAGCCATGGAGCGCTCGCCAGATATTGCTGGGCGCCATTGAGCATGTTGCCCCAGCTCGGCAGCGGCGGCTGGATGCCGTAGCCGAGAAAGCTGATATAGGCTTCCAGAAGGATCGCACGGGCGACGGCGAGGCTTGCGGCGACGATGATTGGACCCATGGCATTGGGCAGGACCTCGCGGAACATGATGTGCCTGCGGCTCAGTCCCACCATGCGCGCAGCCTGGACAAACTCGCGCTCGCGCAGCGAGCGGACCTCGGCCTCGACGATTCTGGCGGTCTCCATCCAGCTCGTGACGGCAATGATCACGGTGATCATCACCGGGCTCGGCCGCAGCATGGCGGCCAGCGCCAAGACGAGGAAGATCGAGGGATAGGAAAGGAAGCCGTCCACCACGCGCATCAGCGCTGCCCCGACCCAACCGCCGCGATAACCCGCCGTCACACCGACCAGGGTGCCGATCAGCGTCGACAGCAGCATCGCGGAGAATCCCACCAGCAGCGACACACGCCCGGCCTCCAATAGCCGTGCAGCCAAGTCACGTCCGAGGGGATCGGTGCCGAAATAGTGGTGCCCGCTGAGAGGCGGCGCAAAGCGGGCACGCAGATCGATCTGGAGGGAGTCGTAGGGCAAGGCATAGGGGCCGATAGCGCACGCCAGCACAAGCAGGGTGATCATCGCGATGCCGACAAGCGCCAGATGATGGCGCATGAAGCGCGCCACCGCACGGCTGTGCCACCACCGAGTAGGAGCTGCGTGCACGACAATGGTGGTCATATCTGCTGCCTCCTGGTAACAGGGCGAGCCGGCGGGCTCAGCCCAGACGAATGCGCGGGTCGACGGTAGCGATGACGATGTCTGCGATCAGGTTGCCCAACACGACCAGGATGGCCGAGAATATCAACAGTCCCATCACCATCGGATAGTCACTGTAGCCGAGGCTGTCGAGAAACAGCCGCCCCATTCCCGGCCAGGTGAAGACAGTCTCGGTCACGAGTGCGCCGGTCAGAACGCTGGGCAATTGCATCCCGGCCAGGGTGATCATCGGCAACAGCGCATTGCCGACGACGTGCTTGAGCAGGATGCGTCGTTCGCTCACGCCCTTGGCGCGGGCGGTCTTAACGAAATCCTGACTTAGCGCATCGAGCGTCGCCGTGCGCATGTAGCGGCTCCAGATCGCGACATGAACCAGCGACAGCACCAGGCTCGGAAGGATCAGATGGTGCAGATAATCCAGCACCGAGCCGTCGCCGATCGTGTACATGTTCCCCGCAGGTACCCAACCGAGCTTCAGCGTAAAGATGTAGATGCCGATGAGGCCGAACCAGAAGGTCGGGACCGACAGTGCCACCATGGCACCCACCGTCGCGCAATAGTCGAACAGGGAATAGCGGTGGGTAGCACCGCGAATGCCGATCCAGGTGCCGGCCGCGATGGCCAATACGGTGGACGTGCCCATCAGCAGCAGCGTCGCCAACAGATGTCGGCCAATCACCGACAGCACCGCCGAGCCATCGCGGAAGGAGTGTCCCCAGTCGCCCCGGATCAGCCGCGAGGCCCAGTCGAGATACTGAAGCCACAGGGGCCGGTTCAGCCCAAGCTGGGCTGCGAGGCGCTCGACGTCCTTCTGGGTCATGCCGGGATCGAGCCCGAATTGCGCGAGAGGGCCGCCAGGCATGAGGTTGAGAACCGTGAAGCCGATGATCGAGACGATCACCAGCAGCACGATGCTCTGCGAGAGACGGTTGAGCAGGAAGCCGGACATGCGAGCCCTCCATTAGCGTGACAGGACCACCGGCCGCTCCTTGCAGGGCGGCCAGGACATCAGCTCGCCCAGTACCAGGCCAGCGCATTCCAGGATTCCGTGCGCGTATTGCCGTTCGGCACGAAGCCGTTGATGCCCTTCTTGAGTCCTTCGACCGCATTGCTCTGGTACAACGGAAGGAACGGCAGGTCGCGACGAACAAGTTCCTGGACGCGAGAGTAGATCGCGCGCCGGGCTTCAGGATCGAAGGTCCGCGCGCCCTTGTCGAGCAGAGCGTCGACCTCCGGATTCGCATACTGCGCATTGTTCGAGCCGCGACCACCCTTGGCTCCGATCGAACGCGAGTGAAGGCGATTGGTGACGTCCGGATCGGCACCGATCAGGTACGAGCTACCGACGATCACGGAATCGAATTGCGATTGCATCCAGAACTCGCCCCACATCACGGCGGCGGGCAGGTTCGATATCTTCATCTCCACGCCCAGCTGAGCAAACGTCTGCTGCAGGAATTGCTGCACCTGCTCGCGGAGCGGATCTCCGGAGGTGGTCGAATTGGTGAACGACAGGCGAACACCGTTCTTGGTCCGAATGCCGCCTGCTCCCGGAGCCCAGCCCGCCTCGTCGAGAATCTTGCGCGCGCGATTCAGATTGAACTGGTGCAGCGGCAGGCCGGCATTGAAGTAGAAGGACTGCCGCGGCATGAACGTCTCCGTCGGCGTCGGCACGCCGTAGTAGAGTCCCTGGATGATCGCCTCCTTGTCGATCGCCGCATAAAGCGCCTCCCGGACCGCATGCTCCTTGAACTGCGGGCGCTCGAGGTTCAGGTAGAAGGACTCGAACGAGGCCCTTGGGACCAGCGTCACCACGCGGTTCGGCAGCTTCTTGGCTTCACCATAATGATCGGGAGTGATGTAGGGCTGACCGACGAGATCGATGTCGCCGCTCTTGAACTGGGTGTAGAGGACGGTGAGATCGGGAATGTACTTGAAGACCAGCCGCTCGATATGAGGGCCTTCACCGAAGTATTCGGTGTTGGCCACGAGTTCGAGATGGTCACCGGCGACCCGCTTGCCCCACTTGAACGCGCCGGTGCCGACCGGCGCCTGGTTGAAGGCGGCATTGTTCGGATTGGCCTCTTTTTCCAGGATGTGCTTGGGCACGATGAAGGTTTCGGTCAGGAACGACAAATACGGCGCAAAGGCCTCTTCCATTCGCCACGAGATCTCCGTGGGCGAGACCACCGTGATGTCCCGCACGAGAGAATGGCCGGACGTGCGCCAACTCCGGAAGTTGGGGTTCGTGATCAGCTCGAGCGTGAACTTCACGTCCTCGGCGCTGAAAGGCTTGCCGTCGTGCCAACGGACATCGTCACGCAAACGAATGCGCCATTTGAGACCGTCTTCCGAAATGCCGCCGTTCTTCTGGCTTGGCACTTCCAATGCAAGATTGGGCTGAATGACGCCTTGAGGATCGATGCGGAAGAGTGCGTCGAAGACCGAGAAATGCACACCATCGTCGACTTCAATGTGGGCCATCAGCGGATTGAAGACGGTCGGCTCCTGCCCAAGTCCGACGATCACGCGGCCGGTTGGCTTTGCCGGAGAGGTGCGCGCGAGGGCCGGCTTGCCCAAGAGATTGGGCGCGAAGATGCCGGCGGCTCCGCCAATTGCCACCATGCGCAGGGCATCGCGCCGCGAGTAGTTCGATGTCGCAGAACGCTCGGTCATAACGTCTCTCCTTAGCTGTTGTGTCCGACGTGGCTTTCATCTTGAGGCATGCTCCCGGGCTGCTCGCCGGGGATCGCTGCCACCAGTTCTCGCGTGTAGCTGGATTTCGGGTTGAGGAAGATCTGGGACGGCGGCCCCCGTTCAACGATCTGTCCTCGATGCATGACGGCAATTTCATCGCAGATCTGGCTTGCGACGCGCAGATCATGGGTGATGAAGATCATCGAGACGCCCGTCTCGCGTTGAATCTGATCCAGCAGCCTCAAGATCTGGGCCTGGATCGATACGTCGAGCGCAGAGACCGCTTCGTCGGCGACCAGCAGCTTCGGCTTGAACATCAGCGCCCGCGCGATGCCGATGCGCTGGCGCTGCCCGCCGGAGAACTCGTGCGGATAGCGGTCGAAGGCTCCTGAATCGAGGCCGACATGGGACAGAAGCTCCCGCGCCCGCTCGGCAGCCTCGCTGTATGGCACCCCATGCGCAACGGGACCGACCGTGAGAATATGCCCGACCGTCGATCGCGGATTCAGCGAGGCAAAGGGATCCTGGAAGATCATCTGGATCCTGGGCCGCAGCGATCGAAACTCGGCCTCGGAAAGCCCGGCAATGTCACGCCCTTCGAACAGAATCGAGCCGCTGTCGCACTCCATGAGCTTGATCAGCAGCCGACCGAGCGACGACTTGCCCGAACCGCTCTCCCCGACGACGCCGAGCGTGCGGCCCGACGTGAGGTCGAAACTGACCCCATTGACCGCAGGGACGATGCGTTGCGTGCGCAAAAGCGCGCTGCCGCTGCGATAGGTTTTTGCGAGGCATTCAACCTTGAGAATGGCAACTGGGTCACCAGCTTCCAAGGGCACACGGTTTTTGCCGGTCAGGTGCGGGACGGCTGCGATCAGTCGGCGCGTATAGAGGTGGCTTGGCGACTTCAGCACCTGCTCGGCACTGCCCTGCTCCACGCAATGGCCTTTCTCCATCACCACAACGTAATCGGCGATCTCAGCCACGACGCCAAAATCGTGGGTGATGAACATGACGCTCATCCCCTTGCGGCGCTGAATGTCGCGGATCAATTTGAGGATCTGCGCCTGGGTCGTCACGTCCAGGGCGGTGGTCGGCTCGTCTGCAATCAGGATCGCGGGCTCGAGAGCCAGAGCCATGGCGATCATCACGCGCTGCCGCTGTCCACCCGAAAGCCGGAATGGATATTGATGATACATAAGCTGCGGATCGGGCAGACCCACTTCAATCAACAGATCAATCGCCCTGCTGCGACGGGAGGCCGGCGTTCCGACGTCGTGCGCAGCCATCACCTCTTCGATCTGCGCGCCCACGGTCATCAGCGGGTTGAGCGCCGAGAGAGGGTCTTGAAAGATCATTGAAACGATGCGGCCGCGCAGGCTGCGGAGCTTGTCGGGCGAGAGGCCCACCATGTTCTCCCCATCCAGGTGGATCGCACCCGAAGAGACCCGGATCGCTTTCGGTAGAAGCCCCATGATCGCATTCGCGGTGACCGACTTGCCCGATCCGGATTCCCCGATGATACAGAGAATCTGCCCGCGTTTCAGATCGAAGGAGATATTCTCGACGGCGTAGGCTCGCTCCATTCCTTCCGGCAGACTCACGGTCAGCTCGCGCACCGACAGCGCGACATCGACGGGGCTTGCCACCTGGATGCCAGAGGCCATGAAAGCATCCTCCTTTTTCAAGCCGGTGCCGTCATCTTGCTGCGGCCGGCGCCTTCGGCTCCTTGCGCCTCCACGCTCCTTGGACAGGTCGATAATTCGCCGCTCAACTTGCCATTCCTTCGTTGGAGGCTGCGACATGATTCAGGCCTCTTCGCGCAAGAAGCAAGAGCTGTTGCTTAGAGCGCAGCACCGACCTAATTGGCCAGCTCGATCGAAGCGAAGCTCAGTTGGCATCCACGTCATGGCTTGATCGCTTCCGCGAAGGCCTGCTCCTGGACAAGGCTCATGCAAGTTGCCTCTTTGGACTTCGACCATCGATCGGTTGGTTCTGCCGATCTTGACGATGTCGATCACCGCAGAGTCGCCGAAAGCCGGCATCGAAGCAGCAGGAACTTCTGAAAACGAAGTCCGATTTGGCATTTCAGTCTGCGCCGCGAGACCCGCCGTGGCGCCCAGCCAGGAGGGAGCGCAATGGATTGCGCGAGCGCGTGCGTCTGGCTGGCCGCCTGCAAGCTGCGATGCAAGCAAAGTATTTTCGCAATAATAGCCTGTGTCAAAGGCAGCAAACCGCAGGATATTCGGTCTCACGGCGAAAGTCCGTGAGGGCTGCGGCAATTCCTCGGTTACGCTACGGCAACCACCGGAGATCCCCAATCCGATGAGCGCGCCGCTCCTGCATATCGAATCCAATCCATCCCTACCTCGTGAGGCAGACGTCGTTGTGATCGGCGGCGGCGTCGTGGGCGTGTTCACAAGCTACTATCTCGCCCGCCGCGGCCTCAAGGTTGCTTTGCTTGAAAAGGGCCGCGTCGCCGCCGAGCAGTCCAGCCGCAACTGGGGATGGTGCCGCCAACAGAACCGCGATGCGCGCGAGTTACCGCTTGCGACCAAGAGCCTGGATCTCTGGGAAAGGGTTGCCGGAGAGACCGGTGAAGATACGGGTTTTCGCCGCTGTGGGCTTTTGTATCTGTCGAACGACGACAATGAGCTGGCCGGCTGGGCAAAGTGGCGAGACTTTGCCAGGACCGTCGGGGTCACGACGCACATGCTGAGTGCGGAAGAAGCGAGCGAGAGAGGCAGGGCGACCGGTCGCAAGTGGAAGGGCGGCGTCTTCTCGCCGACAGACGGCACGGCAGATACTTCAAAGGCCGTGCCCGTCGCCGCGCGCGGCATCATGGCGGCGGGTGGCAGCGTGCACCAGCTTTGCGCGGCTCGTGGCATAGAGCTCACTGCCGGCCGCGTCAGCGGAGTGGTGACGGAAGCGGGCACGATCCGGACGAAGACGGCGGTCATGGCAGGAGGTGCATGGGCGTCCTCGTTCTGCAACCAGCTGGGAATTCGCTTCCCGCAGGCATCCGTTCGCCAGTCTATTCTCGCCGTGGCCCCTGGCGCCGCCGGCCTTCCTGATGCCCTTTACACCGGGCTCGTCTCGCTCACGCGGCGCGGCAATGGCGGATACACGCTCGCAATCAGCGGGCGCGCGCGAGTCGATCCGACGCCGCAGCAATTCAGGTTCGGCCGCGAATTCCTGCCCATGTTCGCCCGCCGCTGGCGAAGTCTCAGCCCTGGGGCTTTCGAGGGCCTGCGGCACGGCCATGAATCCCTGGCGAAATGGGGGCTCGATGAGGTGACCCCGATGGAGCTGAACCGGACGCTCGATCCTCGCCCTGACATGAGGCAGATTCGGGCGACACATCGACGAGCTTGCAAGCTCGTGCCGGAACTTGAGCGCGTCGAAATCTCAAACGTCTGGGCCGGCTACATCGACAGCACGCCGGACGGCATTCCAGCAATCGGTGAAGTTGAGTCCATTCCAGGGTTCGTCCTTGCGGCGGGATTCAGCGGCCACGGTTTTGGAATTGGCCCAGGCGCGGGTCATATGATCGCCGACATCATCACGGGTGATCCGCCGATCGTCGACCCGCGCCCCTACAGGCCGGCGCGGCTGAAAAAGAGCGCCTGGGGCAAGGTCAGCGAGTTCTGAATTGCAGCTTCCGCCTCGGTGGGAAAAGACGCTGGTTGATGCTATGACAATGCATATGACGCTGAAGTCTCAAAGCCCTCACGCCGTTGTCGGCCCCATCTGATGGCACTGCTATGAAGCTCGATAAGATCGACATCAGGATTTTATGCGAACTGCAGAAGAACGGGCGGATCTCCAACGTCGAGCTCGCAGAGCTGATCAACCTTTCCCCGAGTCCGTGCCTGATGCGCGTCAAGAGGCTCCAGACGGAGGGCTTCATCACTGGCTACTCCGCCCAGATCGATGTTGCCAAGCTCGGACAAACTCTAACCGTCTTCGCTGAAATCACCCTGAAGAATCACCGGCAGATCGATTTCGCGCGCTTTCTCACGACCATTGAAAAGATCGATTCCGTCGTCGAATGCCACCTCGTTTCGGGTGGGTACGACTATCTCGTCAAGTTCATCACGGCGGGTATCAGCGAATACCAGGCCGTCATGGAACGGCTGGTCGAGATGGATATCGGCATCGACAAGTATTTCAGTTTTGTCGTGCTGAAGTCCCCGATCGTGAAATCCCATCTGCCGCTGGAAAGCATATTCAACGGTTGACAAACAGGCGCAGCGATTATCCTCTCATCGCTGCGCGCACGTCCCTATCTTCCAGCGTCTGGTCCAGCGTAGTCCTTGTCCGCTCGATGATGCCGTCGATGTCCGCATCCGTGCAGCAGAGCGGCGGCGCATAGCCGAGCACGCCCTGGGCAAAGGCGCGGATGACGAGACCGTTGTCCCATGCGCGGTCGAAAATACGGCGCGCTGGATCGGCTTCCGCCGGCAGCGGCGTCTTGCGCTCCTTGTCAGTGACGAGCTCAATCGCAGCCAGCATGCCGCGACCGCGGACATCGCCGACGAGCGGATGATCCGCCAGCGCGCGAAGGCCTTCCATGAGACGGCATCCCGCCTTCCGGCCGTTTTCCAGCAAGCCGTTTTCGTAAAGATCAAGGCACGCAAGCCCGACAGCTGCGCTGACGGGATGTGCCGAATAGGTGTAGCCGTGGCCGATGGCAGCCTTGCCGGCGCCATCAGCGATCGTGTTGTAGACGCGGTCGGACATCAGAACGGCCCCCATCGGCACATAGCCCGAGGTAAGCCCTTTTGCCGTTGTCATGAGATCCGGCACGACGTCGTCCTCTTCACAGGCGAACAACGGACCGACACGGCCAAAGCCGGTGATGACCTCATCGGCAACGAACAGAATGTCGTGCTCCTTGCAAACAGCGTGCATCGCTTTCATCCAGGACGGCGGCGGAACGAGGACGCCTCCGGACCCCTGTATCGGCTCGACATAGAAGGCCGCGACGCGTTCGGCGCCGAGCTCGGCGATCTTGGCGCGCAGAGCCGCGACCGACGCCGCAATGATCGCCTGGGGATGCGAACCGACGGGGTTCCGATAGGCGTAGTGCGAGGGAATTTTGTGCTGCCAGCTGTATGGCACTCCAAATCCCGCATGAAAAGCCGGCAGCGCCGTCAGGCCAGATCCTGCCGTCGACGATCCATGGTAACCAGATTCGACGGAAATGAACTGGTCCTTCTGCGGCCTACCCTTGGCATGATAATAGTAGCGGATGAACCGGATCGTGCTGTCGACGGCGTCGGAGCCGCCCAAGGTGAAATAGACATGGTTCAGATCGCCAGGCGCCAATTCAGCGAGTCTGGCGGCCAGCCGGATGGCCGGGTCGGAGCCCAATCCGAAATAACCCGTCGCATAGGGCAGCTCGCGGAGCTGCCTCAAAGCCGCTTCGACGATGCTGTCCTGCCCATAGCCGGCATTGACACACCACAGGCCGGCGAAGCCGTCCAGCAATTGACGGCCCGAGACATCGGTCAGCGTCGCGCCTTTCCCTGACTTCAGCACGCGGACGCCAGTCGCCTCGTGGCTGCGATAGGATGAGACCGGATGAATCAGATGCGCGCGATCGAGCTCAACCAGCGAGTTGCTCAACATGTTGTCCTCCAGATCAACCGCACGCTTGTGCGGCACTCCCAATGTCTTCGGAGCTCAACGTAAGACGCCCGGAACAGCAGTTGCTCCCAGGCATGACATGGACG
>Ga0214545_1005480_pt1 | contig 22868 bp, 12 predicted proteins | sample CNSS4metaG_FD_160064 | JGI IMG/M metagenome (GOLD analysis project Ga0214545, IMG submission 160064) | Root nodule microbial communities from cowpea collected in UCLA plant growth center, Los Angeles, California, USA - CNSS4 | ecosystem: Host-associated > Plants > Roots > Nodule | place: USA...
TATATTTATATATAAAAAAAAAATATATAAAAAATAAATATAAAATAGATATATATATATATATATATATATATATATATATATATATATATATATATATATATATATATATATATATATTAAATAAGCTGAATAGTAAAATAAAAATTAACAGATTATATAAAGAAAGAAGAGTTCTTCAAATAATATAAAACTATAAATTACCTAATTAATTAAAGATTTTCACTAGCACTGCAAACTGATATTTATTCAGACATTCCTAAGAAATACAAAATACAGATATTATAAAAAAGAAAAAAATAATCAAATATGTATATGCCGTATAAACAATTTAATTCAATAAAGTTGATATTTTTGAAATACGTCGTAGAAAAGTCAGAAAAGAAAGAATGTAATTGAGATCGTGATAGACAAAAGAAATATCTTAACTTATGAATAAATTTAATAAGACTTAATTAGTTTAATGGGACTAAATTAAAATAAATAGATATATGTGGGATGTAAATTAAAACAAAGAGATACATGTAGAAACTAAATTGAAATAAAGACAATGATGCTTTGTAGTGATATTGAAGTGACAGATATTAGTACTGACAGTATTACGTGTTATATAAGAGACTTGATATGTGAGAATTTTTTTAACAAATAATTAAAAATTAAAAAAATAATAAAAAAATGAAAAAATAAACGTTGTTAATGATTTTTTTTTAAATAGACCTAATAGAAATATTTTTTTTCTCAAAAGATAAGAGACATAATTGACACATTTTTAGAGTCGAGTATCAAACTGATACTACACAACACACTCGGATAATAATTAATATCAAACAAATTAAATCATTTAATAAATATCGGCTAAGTACAACATTTAAAGAGGGAACGAAAATTTGTGAAACAAAGTAAAAGTTATTCAAATGAAATGGAGAAAAGAAAAAAAATAATAGTAAAAACAAGAATTTTAGGGTACATAATAAACCAAGAGTGTGTTTAATAATTTAAAATAAAGTTAGAATATGAAAACGAAAATAATATAAATATATGCATATCCTAATTTAATTTAAAAATAGTGAGTAGTAGCCCTAAGTATATAAGAGAGACATGATTTGCCATGAAAATTAAAACTGAGTGAAACATTTGTTGGGGCATTGAAGAGGGGGAATAAATGGTGGTGTAGGGTAAACGTGTGCTTGCTGCTACATAGAACGGAATAAATTGAAAGTAACAGTGAAAGAGACAAATTGTAGGAGTTGTTTGATGAAGATGAATGCCACATTAATTGTAGCACTCAGAAGTTCGTGTCTATGATTTTCTGAGATACTGTTTGTTTACTCTACACGGCACACACCATTTATAATGCACCTTATCACCGACCTACTTAATGCATTCAGGCCACACCTCATGTATCATCATCGCAACCATAATTCATTATAAGAAAACTTGTTACTATCAAAGTGTCACGCACATTTTTATAATTAGAAGCAATATTTATGTCATTCTGAAAATATTTAAATGTATTTTATAATTTTTGCAATAATTGTTTTTAGAATTCTTTTAAAAAAATATACAAAAATGAGTTCTGAAATAAGGTGTTAGTCCTTTTTCTCACTCTATTATTGTGACGAATAATGGCAGATAGTCAATTGTCTTCTGTGATTAATGAGTCTAATGCGAAATAAAACATGATTTGATATGTCTGTTTCTATTTTTTGATTTATTTTTATAGAATTTGGTTAAATATTTAGTGTTGACAAAATATTGATTATATGTTTATTTTCTTTTACCCATACAAAATTGAGGAAAAGCAAAAATCACATTTTATGTGGATTAGGTTATGATTGTGCAAGCACAAAATGGCATGACTATAATTTCCTTTTGAAAAGGAAATTATTTGATGAACAAGTATGTGAGTATAATTTAAAATATCTAAATATAACCAAATTTAAATAGATGATAAAATAAGTTATTTTTCTCCATTAACCTTTTCAAAATAATAACAGAAACCTAAATCAAAAAAACAAATATATACAACAAAATAGCGAATGAAAAATATTTAAAGTAACATTTAATTAATATTTGGTTTTATATTTAAGTATTTAATTTGTTTTGATTTTTATATTTAATTTTAAATCAATTGAGTCTCTACTTTTATAAAAAGATTCAATGTGGTCCATTCAATTTAACCGTTTAAAACTAATAAAAGATTACGCTTCATTATAATATTCAAAATAGGAAATTTGGTGTATAAAGTATATTAATACAGTCTTATAAAAGATAGGACTATAAAAATATATCAACTATACACTTAAACTTAAACTAACAAACCCTATACAAAACTAACCACTTACTAATACTCTTTGAGACCTTCCACCACTCTAACTGATAGCTCTTTATCCACTAGAGGTGTCTCTACATCTACAACTCCATTTGCTCCCACCAAATAGGTAATCATCCTAGAAGAAAAGACAAACAAGGCAAGAAGAAACAAAATACACAACATGGTAAGCTAGTGTACAAAGAAATATTCATACACATATTTATATCATGCCAAAAACCTACAAACATGGTATATAACATATCTATATATATAATCACAAAAGTAGTTGACACTAAACTCAATTATCTAGATACATATTATAGATATAGGGTTCACTGAAGGTATGCACTTGTGATGGTTTCTAGACTCCGTAGAGTACAAGACACAAGGGGTCATCACCCAACCACACAAGGTTAATCCTTTTAACCTATGACCGAAGAACAAGTCCAAAGGCCAGTCCTGCTACTCTCACCAATAACTCATTCTACTATATCTGAATACGAATGATTATTAAAGTTTCAGGATACCTCCTTCCAGACCCACACATATCAAGGCATACACTAACATTAACAACATTAGGAATTCCCCTTAAAATCCTTCAAACTTCATCATGTATGATCACCACAACATATTATATTCAATTCATCAAAATGAAAACCATAAACATACTTCACATAAACCATAAAACACCCTAAAACAGTCAAATAAGAGAAACAAGCAAAATAGAGCAAACAACGTTATACATAACGGTATGTATAAATAGAGCAAACAAAAATAGAGCAAACAACGTTTCTATGTCATAACGGTATGTCCTGGTTTGTTCTTGTGACATTTCTATGTGTAGATAGAGTATCCTATAAGTTGGAGGTGTGGTTGTTGTCTTAGAGCTTTAGTGTGGTTGTTGTCTTAGAGCTTTGAAGTGGTTTTGTCGAGGTAAGGGAAGCTAGTCTGAGTTCTTGAAATATTATATTCTTCATTGTAATTTGAATAATGGATGTGTGTAGTGAAAAATATGATAAGGTATGCTATTCTGTTGAATTTTGATGTGAACTAATCATCTTGGTAGTTAATTGTGATGTGGTGTCACAAGCTCCAACGTTCTTGTATAAAACACCTCCAACGTTTCTATTTTCAGCATAGACTCCTATAAGATGAAAACCTCACATGCAAGCGGGATAAGCCTCACATGCAACAAAAAACAAAAGAAAACAAAGAAAAATAATTGAAACTTAACTTACACGAACGAAGAAACTGACTGATCCAAATTGAAGAATTTGCCACAATTATCTCCTACAATCGCAAATCTTCAATTAAACAAACACAAGAGGAAAACTCTTGGAGAGAAATTAGAGAACTCTAAAAAAGTAGTTTCTAAAGAGATGATGTGTTTTAAAATAATGAAACTCTTTTATAACAATTCAATTTATACTAAAACTTTTTAATATTAAAATAATTGAGTCTCGCTATTCTTAAATCACTATCACTTCTAAATTGTCATTTTCGAGAATTTTACGCCCATGACAAAATTTAGATGTCACATATAAAAAAATTAGATTATCTTTTACCAAACCTCATTACCTCTTTGATAAAAATAAATAATTTTATTATAATTAATTATTTATTGTTTAAACAATTCATTTATTATAAGTAATTTTTCAATTTTAAAAAAATAGTTACTTAAACAATAAAATTAGAAAAACCGTCTATGAATCATAATCCAAAACACAATCTTCAAATAAGTTTTCGACAAATTTTTTCACTTGAATGAATCAATTATCTGACAATTTTTTCTATTATCACTTATCACTCCATCTTTCAATAGAGAATTTTCTTACGGTGAAGTAAAGGCCTTAAATATGTGTTTAATTCTTCAATTTGACATGACTTTTTTCTTTAGTATTTTAATTTTATTTCTTTTTTACAAAAAATTAATCACAAAAAGGCAATATTGATATTTTGTGGTCCAATTGTTGATATTATTGATTGAGTGACAAACATATGATATGCCAACAATTGTGAGTTGTGGATTAAATGTGCATTCCTCATTTACTAAACCAATTTCTACATAATAAAGAAAAAAATATATTATTTTCCCATTGTAACACCCTATTTAAATAATAATCATATTTTAAATGAAATGTCATACAAAAATATAAGAAGCGAGATTTTTGAGTATTGACGTCACTCCATATAATTGCCCCAAGGTACCTAGAGGAAACCATGGCACACCATAATGCCAATACAAAACAAAATACAAGAAATCGACAATAGTCAATATAGTACTAAAAGACAAAATAGTACATGGACCATAGTCCTATAAGAAAACTCAAAACAGTGAATCCAACCCAGGTAGGCTATGCAGCAAAACCTCCATCACCCTGATGACCACGGGTGTTTCTCACATCTTCTCACATCAACAAATTGATGATCATCGCAAAAAGAGAAAACCACACATACAGAACATACAACAAACAAACAAAAGGGTAAGCTAGAACAGAAAACAATTTATCATACAATTATATACATCTCCATAATCCAAAATGCAAATATCACCCAATCATGTTATGACTTGCACACAATACACTAAGACTCGAGACACGACTCATCCGGATACATATAATTAGTCAGATTCAGCGGATGCTTGCACTTGTGGTGGACTTTCCTGCTCTACCGAGCTGCTCTACTAAGCTGCTCTACTAAGCTAAATAGTTAAAATATCTCATCCTCCACACACAAGGTTTGCCCTTAATGGGTTCCAGGCCTCCTACTACTCTCACCACTAGAGTCAGTACGCTCTATGTGAGACTAACTGACTCTTTAGAATGTTAGGATGCAACCTTACCTTGAATCCTTACTAAATTATATAGATGGGGCACCACTATGAACTCTCACTAACATGGGTCATGGAGTTACATCCCGACCAACTGAGGCACCACCATGACGTCTCACCTAGAGGCTCATGGAATTACGCCATAACCAATGAGGCACCACCACGAAATTATCGTGGAATTACGCCCTAAACATACCAACAACATGTTTCTTTCACCAATATAACATCATTGTTCATACCAATTCCATGTCACTTTTATAACCAATCATGCCATACTCATTTCACATCAAGGTCATGCCAAACCCATCATCCACCACCCACAAACCCTCTTACTCATGCATATTCATTCATCTCGTGCTTTAACATAGCAATCCAACCAAACATGTAGCAAACACCCAAAAACAAAGAAAGAAACAGAACCCAAGCATTATCTCGCCCAACTCTCGCTTAGGCTGAGAGGTCTCGCTCAGGCAAGCTCACTTCGCCTAGGCGAGGGCTCGAAAAGTGGGAATAGTAGCCTTCGCGTTCTTTCGCTTAAGCGAGACCTCCTCGCCTGAGCGAGATGGACTCTCGCTCAAAATAGGAGCTACTCGCCTGAGCGACAGCTCGCACAAGCATCCTGGGTGAGTCACTACTAATCTCGCTTAGGCGAGACACGCTCGCTTGGGCGAGAAAACCAGAACCCTCCATTATTAGCGTGTGCTCAGTTCAGTCATTCAATCATATCAATCGCACAATTCATATTCATACCATCAGAACTTCACCCAAGCATGCCAAGACACGAAAAACAAACAAGAACAATTAAATATAATTTAAAACGTGAAACCCTAACTTCCCTTACCTGGAAATGAGCTAATATCAGACTTTGACCCTTAAGCCAACGAACCCAATAGCTCCAGGAGCAGATTTACGAACTAGAATAGCGGCATAGAAAGGAACGAGGTTACCACAGTAGACCTCTAGCGCAAATACGAAAAAGGAGTCTTAGAAAGGAACGAGTATGAGCTGAGAGTTAACTTACGTGAAGTAGAGTAGGGGTTAAGCTAGCTTTAACTGCACTAAACCCTAGCAGAACCTCTGTGGAGAGAAAAAGAAGAGTAAGCAAGCACAGTTTTTGCAAGAATGATAGTTGTGAGGGGTTTGACTGCCTTAGGAACCTTGTACACCCTATGAGCCAGTCCTTAGGCCCATTAGATTTTTGGAGCAACCCTGAAATACTGGGGCTAAAAGTAAGAGAACCTAACACCCATTCTCTCTTTTACCTAACCAAGTTCACTATTGAGAAAAAACAAACCTATAATATATATTTGCGTTAACATTAGATTTAGCTAAGAATTTACATAAATAAATGAAAAATAAAAGTTAACATGGTAAAAAATATTTCCAACACTATTTTTTTATATTACCTTCTACATATTTTTATTACAAAAAAAAATCTATGCTAAAATTGAACGAGTGAAAATATATTTAAACTTAACATCTCTTCGGAAGAAAACCAACTTTGCATGAATTATTCCTCGGAGAATGCAGTTGATGTTTTTCTACTGTTTCATAATTACATATACCCTTTTAAATATACTCTTCTTTATTTACTAAAATTTAGTACAACTTATCCACAAATGAATTACACAAATATTACTTATCATTCCACAATTGTGAATGAATTCAATAAATAATAGAGTATAAAAAAAATGTGTTAACAAGTGTCTTAGTATATAAATATTCCTCTTCTATCATATTTTTATCATTCTAAATGTGATTTGCCCCCTGCAATATCGACCATGAAAACTGGACGAATTTCCAAGTGTTAAATGGAGACAAAAGATCTGAAATTAAGTCAAAAAATTCTAATTAGAGAGTTAATTAATCTCTAATCCTTCAAAGTTCACATAAAACAAAATTACGCGTAACTCACATGGAGAATATGTTATGCTGGCATTACATATATATAAATTGTGATTCAACCGAAATGATGAACTTTCTATAGAAGAGAGAGAATGGGAAATTTTTATGATTAGTTATGGACACTAATTCTGCATGATCAACACGTGTGAAAAAATAATGTAACAAATACTCGTTTTTAACGCTGAAATTGTGGGTCATTTGGTCAACGTGATGCTATGGCTGCCCCCAAAGAAAGGTTAAGCAACAACTATTGAATCTAACCTATAGCTGCCTCTATTTGACACATTTGCTTTTTAATAACTCTTTCCAATAAAAATTATATTTAAATATGAAATATTTACCAACTACTATTTATTAGGAAAATTTGATTCATTATTATTTGTATAGAATCTCTTCTTATAATTAGTTGTGTGAAGTATGCTAATATTGGCCTAATTAATTACTACTACACATGAATGAATTAAGTTGAACTTTGCTATATAAATGTCTATAATTAAATAAACGATCATTACACATCAACCCCGTTCTTTTAATAACCATTTATCTGATTTTCCTTTTTTACCTTTTTATTCTTTTTAAACCAAAACTTATATAAGTAGAAAGATTGTGACTCTCTAAAAATTTGTTTCCTATCCCTATTATTAATTAACATGATCCTTCCATAAAAAATAAATATAAAAGTAAATATCTCCACTAATCTCTCCTATAAAAACAACCATGCAGCAATCTAATAAAATAAATTTGAGTTGAGAAAGTGATTAAACTGAATAAAAGTCAAATAGTAATACAATCTTTTACAAATTAATTCATATAATTGAATAAAAAAACTTAATTCAAATTATAGCGGATGCAATTTAAAGTTTCAAGTAAACTTTTAACACACATGTTAAAGTGAAATTCAAAGTCTAAGTTTCAAAACACAAAAGTACATGTTTGGTCATTTGATATATATATATATATATATATATATATATATATATATAGTAATACATTTGTGTGTTATGAAATTGTATGTACATATCATTCTTCACAAAATTATGTGGACCATGTTAGGAATCCAAATGTGAGTTTAAATCGCACATTGGCTAGAAATGAGAAAGTAGAACACTATATAAGAATAAAAACTCATAAATCAATTGCCTTAATGTTTTGGGTTGAGAGTGATGTCAATTCCTTATATAGTTGTGTTTAAGTCTCATTGATGTTATATCTTCTCAGTAATACCCCTCTATAGTCCCAACAAACCACATGGATTTAGAGATAATGTGTATATGTCCATTTTAGTTGTAAACCTTGATATATTTTTTTTGTGTTATCACATGCATGAGATTTTTTTTTTCACTCTTTCATTTGTTGTTTGTATTTTATTTCTTCGAGTGGAATGTTTTAATAGGTGAATATGATTTTGATGAAAAAAGAAGTTGTAACTAACCAAGTTAAGACTTCCTTTATTCTTTTTCTTTGAAATGCTCTAATTAGATTTGACATCAAGAAAAAGAGATTATTTACTTATTTTAATTTTGTTTTGAATAATTTTATTTTAGATTTTTTTTTTATGATTTATATTATTAAGAACTTGTAAAGGCCTTTTTAGTACCAAAAAATATTTTACTTACAAATCCCGTTTCTTTATTTATGTGAGTTTTATTTAGACAAGTCTTACATGTCAATTATTTTATCCTCTATATTTCCACATTTCATTATATATTAATAAAAATATTCTATATAGAAGAATGTCACATTTAGTAAGATCAAAGCATACTCATTCATTCAACTAGTGTTTTTTCTTGTCATGTTTGTGTTTACTTTGAATTAGATGTTGAGTGTTTTGGGGTTTTTGTGTTATACATGTTTGTTAGATTTATTATATATTCATGAGTTTGTGTATCTAAACTTTTGAATTGTTGTTGTGAATTGTTGTTTAGTAATAAAGTCAAATGGCTTCATCAGACATACTCGTCTCGTTAGTTAATTTCCTTTAATTGTTTTTTGGTGTCTAGTGCAATGCATCACACACACATGAATAATTGAAATAATATATGAAAAATAGTATATTTCTTTTTATTTTGATAAAGTAAAGTATAAGTTGAATGTGTATAGAAAAAAGATTACTTGTAGTAAAATAATTTATTTTATATTTAATTTTTATAAACATATTTCTATAAATTTAATAACATTTCTTACAATTTTACTATTTGTACTGTTTTTGTCATCATAAGAAAATATACCAGATGCATTTCTACCAGTTACTCTTAATTTTGTTTTTATTGTCTTGACGGTTTCTCCTATTCATAACTCTTGATGGTGGAAAAAAATATTAAAACTATTTAGTAAAAGGAAAAGTAACTGCTAATCTTTATAAGATAAAAACCTAAAAAGTTGTTCACTCTGAGAAGATGAAATCAATTGTTCATTTTCCCATGGGACCCATCCCTCAAAATCCACATCCATTGCCATAACACTCTTGATAGCATCACATAACACAACAAAATGTTGTTCACATAACTTCACTTTCAAGGCCAATCCTCTTTAACTTCCATTTTTCTCACTGCACACAACTTTTCCCTACCCTTTAAGTATAACACCAAAAACCCACGCATTTCCACACCCTTTGCACATACTTCTTCTCTTTCTATCTTTCAAGCAAGTGCAGAGCATTAACTCTGGTTTCGTGTCACCTAGGGACCGTGATGATCATAAAGTTTTCGTCTTTTCAGTGATGGGTTCGTGTTCTTCGCTCCCCAGAAAGGCTAACGCAGACATGAACCTCAAACTCTCGTTGGGTTCCAAATCTGAGAAGCTTGTGATTCCTCCATCACCCATTAAGGGACAGCCCCAAAATGGGGATTTTAAGTGGTCAACTGCTCGGTCAACGACCACCTTCACGGACTATGGTAAGCTCCTTTTTTTTTTTGTTTCTTCTGAATGTGTTTATAGGTTGTTTTTCTCTGTTTTGTGTCCAAAATTTTAAATCCGTTATTCTTGATGTTTGGGGGGATTGCCCGTAAAGGTGACACCATTGTGGCTACAGTGATTGTAAAAACCTTGATGTTGTGGTCAAAATTGCAGATGAAGACTATTCTCAACTTTCTCGTGACCTCTCTTACTATTAATATGTGAATGTTCCTGGGTATTTCGTTGAATGTGTGATCCTACGATTATTAATCTCTTGGTATATGTTTGAAAAAAAAAGTTTTTTTTTTTCTCCTTTTACATTTCTTTTGACAAAGTTATCTGATCTTTTTTAGTGTTGTTGATGCTTGCTTTTATTGAAGCAGGGTTCTCTTTCATTCTTCTGCCCTTTCGTTTCTGGTGATCTGTTTTGCATCTTTGTTTGTGATTTTTGGTCCAATTGATTTATAAATTTAATTTAATTTCTGTTGTACTTAGCTATGATTTGGTTATGATACCCAAGGGGAAAATTATTGGATCCTCTTTAGTCGGTTGCATCCTCCAATTGGAGGAAGACACGTGTTATAAATGGCCCCATCCATCTTTGTCGATTGTAATTATGCTGTGATGTCTCTCACTGGTTTCATGATTTGTATTGTGTATATATGAATATGACTGGAGATTTCCAATTAAAAAAGTTTGAAGTTTTTTATTTTTTTCATGTTCCAGAAATAGTGTATATTCAATGTGTATACATTATTGTTTATATGTTATGATAAATATAGAAAATTTCTGATTTATTTGATGAGCCGTTCTTACACCTTAATGTAATTGGGATAAATCATCATTGTTTTCTTGTTTGTTTTGATTGAGACATCCTTGGATAGTATTCTTTCTTCTCCTTCAATGTCTATACTGCATGAGAAATGTGACCAATATTTTTGGTGTACATGAATTTTCTGTTAGTTTACCGATTGAACATGATTTCTCTTTTTGCTAAACAATACTTTATCTTGCCAGATTCAATCTGGGGTTAGGATTAGGCTTACATTACAAAACATTATTTGCAAACAAGAATTATTGTGTATTTGTAAACAGGTTTTGGAATTTCATGCACCATGCTTATTTCAGGAACACTGCTGGTTGAATTTATCACATGCTTTTGTTGCTACTTGTTGATTTAATTTCATACATAGATACTTTTAGTTGTACGGGTTATTGTTTTGTGGTTGATGCTTATTACAAGTGACAGTGGTCACTGTCTTTGAATCTTTCAGACTTTTGGTAACAGCAACTATTTTTCTTACGGTGGAAAGAGATGAACACTAAAGTATTGGGTGTCCAAGAATTGTTTATCTGTCTTTTCTGATAAACTATACACTCTTCTGCTTTCTGTTGATCTGGATCTATGTTCCTGATTGTTGCTGACATGTTTTCTCATAAACGATTCTTGGTAACCAAGTTTGCTCGATCATACAATGTTAGCTTCTCTGTGTATTGTGACTGAAGTCCTAGATTATGTGATAAATTTGGATTCTCTGTTAGGTTTTTCTGTATTGTTCCCATGCCGTGACTTTAAAATATCTTGATGGACACTGATTCTGATATTTTAAAATATATTAGAAAGAAATTTAATATACCAACATCAGTGTATTTTTAGGACTACACAAAAAATCCAGTAGAGAATCTGGACTCATTACTTTATCCTTATGAATTATAAATCAATGAGGTGTTTGGGGGAATATGAGTTTGTTTCTTGGTGTTATTTCATTTGTTGAAATACTTTCTCATAGGTTTCATATCCATGTTTGCCATTCACAAGCCATTATTTTCCTGAATAGGCAGCAAAGAGGAAGCATATTTTGATTCCAAGCCCTGGTTAGACTCAGACTGTGAAGATGATTTCTATAGTGTCAATGGTGGTAAGGATTCCCTGCAACTCTCTTTCCTTTGGTGCTCTTTTCTGGCTGAATTAGTTTACTTGGTCATTTTGTTATGTGTAATTATGATATCAATGATGAGTAGAGAAAAATAATAGTGTATACACTTGTGAAAACAATTTCATATCTAACTGTTATATATTAGGTGTTTAATAACTCCTATAAAAGTCATACATGGTTGATAAAAGTGCATCAAAATTAATGTCATCATATTATATGCTGGTGAACATCACACTGTCATGATTTATAACATGACATTTAGTTTGTCATGGACATTGTATTATATCATAATCAGCCTTTTTGTAATGCAAGTTGATGAATGAAGAACTCATTGGTCCTTATTAGAGATTCCACGTCATTTAGAGATAAGGACAATTTATAATATATAAGTCGATGCAAACCTCACTTTATAAATTCAGTTAGGTTTAAAATTCATTTCTTCATGGACATGACAAATTTTGGATATGTTGTTTTACCATTTTCTTTGCGGTTTCTCTTTCACTTGATTTTCATTACTCTTTCCAACCACCTTCAGCTCTATTGTCTACTTCATTTTATGCAGACTTCACACCATCTAGAGGGACCACACCAGTTCACCACACTTTTGGGACCCCTTCTAGGAGTAGAATTCATGGTTCAATTTCTGTTGTTGAACCATCCCCAGAGAAGAAAAAGAAACTCTTGGAACTTTTTCGTGAAAGTGTGAAAGATGAGCAAGTTGATGATGGCCATGGACACAAAGCAATGAAACCAACCACACAACATGTCATGGCTAAATCTGCAAATTGCACTCCTTTTATCTCAGGGGCTAACTCTACTTGTAGTAGTGAAAGAATCATGAGTGAGGATCGTGCTTCCATTAGAGAGAAATCAGTTAAGTCTTTGCAGTGGTGCATTCCGAGCTTGTCCTCATGCAGAAGCTTTAGGGAGAGAAGTAGGAAGACAAGTCCTGCAATCGAAGTAAATGGAAAACATTGAGTATGCTTGCAATCTGATGAACCAAACTGTCTTATGTGTTTAATTTATACTCACTATGCTAATGTAAAACAATTGTACACCAATGTTCAATAAAATTTTGTCATCTTATCTCCTCTTTTTGTTCATTAATAAATGATAATATGATAATATTTTACTTGATGTTTGTGTAAAACTGGTTTATGATGAAAGTGCATAGAAGTTGAACTCTTCTTTGATATCCCAGAAGTTAAAGTGGTTGGAATAAATTTTGATGTTCATCAATGTAAACACAAACAGAACATTTGCTGTAAATCGAGTTTTCTCTTCCCTGCAAGCAGTCCCACATCGAAGAGAACTGCTTCTTTGTGATTAGTTTTTTTCAATTTGGCAGTGTTGCTATATTTAGTTAATAATACTTTTAGTTGGGTTGTTGTGTTGTCTATAGGTGGTGTGGTGTGTAGGTCTGCCAAATAATACAGTTGTTTGGTTTCGTTGACCAGACTATTAATAATTTAAATGAATAATACAAAAATATATTATTGGAGATAATATATATATATATATATATATATATATACTATAAAAGTATGATATTTATAAAGGTTACTTTTAACGTTTAAAGACTGCTCTGAATAATATTTTTACGAATTAAAATAGCCGTTAGAATTACATCACAAATATATAAAATGCGGGTATTTTTTCTTAAAGAAAACATTTTTTACTAACAATTGAAGAACGTTAGAATTTACACATCTTTTTTATTATATTTTGATAACTAAAAATTTCGCAAAGTTATCATTTTATATTTATTGAGAAGTTTAAAACAGTAAAAATTGTTTATAATAATTTTTAAAAAATTTTAAAATTCCAAAAAAATACTTTTTAGTTATTTTTTCAATAATTTGATAAACAAAAATAAAATTATCTAGTAATTTATTTAAATTATTTTAGAAAATAATGATAATAACATTAATAATTTTATCATATTAAACTAATTGATAGTCTAATCTACTATATATCTAAGAAATTCTTAGTATAGGTAAATTACTGAATTGGACATCTTAACTTACTGACACGTGTCTCAAATAGAGGGTATTTTCATCTTCTAGGTTATTTTTTTTTTCCGCTGGAAGCATTAATTGTTGATTGATGGTTGCTGACATACGAAAGCTTCTTCTTCAAGGCATTGCATTTGGCGGAGGCATTTCAATTTTTCTTCTTCCGCGTTAGCTTTGTTCAAAAACATATTGTGTTTCTTTTTTCTTCTTCTTCGACACTTCATTGCATCTTCTTTCTTCTTCTTCATAGCCACGTAAGTTTAATTTTTTTTTGGTTGTTTATTTTTGTTGGTTGATGGTTGTTTCTTCTTCTTCTTCTTCTTCTTCTTTTGCTTTCTTTTGCTTTCTTCTGCTTTCTTCTTCTTCTGCTGTTTATTTTTTATTGCTTTGTGATTATTGTTGTTGAAGGTTTGCAGAAGCTGTTTTGTTCTTCATACCAACGTAAGTTTTAATTTTTTTTTGGTTGTTTTTTTTTGTTGGTTGATGGTTGTTTCTTCTTCTTCTTCTTCTTATGCTTTCTTCTGCTTTCTTCTTCTTCTTCTGCTGTTTATTTTTTATTTTTTATTTATTTTTGTTGTTGAAGGTTTGCAGAAGCCATTTACTTCTTCATACCAACGTAAGCTTCCTTCTTACTTTTTATTTTTTATTTGTTTGTTCTTATGTTAGCTTTGTTCAAACAGATTTTTGCTTTCTTTTTTCTTCTTCTTCGAGTTCATTGCATGTTCTTTGTTCTTCTTCATCTTTCTTCTTCTTCGTACCAACAGTTGTTTAAGTTTAAAATTTTTTTGTTCGTGTTTTTTATTTTTTTGTGATTTTTGTTTTTGAAGGTTTGCAGAAGCCGTTTTCGTTGTAGTTATTTTTTTATTGTTTTTTTATAATTTTTTTGTTGTTGTTGTTGTTCTTTTTTTTTGTTCTTCTTCTTACTCGGTGCACAAATTTTATTTGAAGTCGTTCTTCTTTTTTGTTCATCTGTTTTGTTATTTTGAAGTTGTATAGTTTTTTTTCCTGTAAAGCAGTTGACCTATTTTATTTTTATGTATTAGATGGCAAGGAAATTTGATATGATCAAGGATATTGATGGAAAAAGGGAGACTTTGAAACTTGCTGTCCGAATTGTGGATCTGTGGTTTGTTGAGTCATGGGATTCCAAACGAAATATGGAGATGATTTTGACAGATCGAAAGGTAATGTATGATTGTATTGTCATTGTATCAATGTATTGTCTATGTGTATATATTTGATGTTTATGGATGATTATGCTGGTCAGGGTGATGTTATCCCTGCTATGATTAAGAAGGAAGACATTGCTACGTGGGAAGACAAGCTAAAGGAGGGAGAAAGTTATATAATGCATAACTTCAAAATTCTTAACAACAGAGCTCAATATAGAGTTTGCAACCACCCCTTTAAGCTATTGTTTATTGGAGCAACGTCTGTATGACGACAACCAATTGCTAGTATTCCTGCAAAAGTTTGGAAGTTCAAGAGTATAAAGGATATCATTGATGGAAACTATTCTACAGATTTGTTGGTTGGTAAGTTTTTTGTCCTTGATTCATATCTATTTGCTATTTTTTTGTTGTGTTTACTTACTGTTTTGTTTTTCCATTTTAGATGTCATTGGTGTGGTGGATAATGTGGAGGAGAAACCAAGTTCCAAAAATGTTGTGTTTGACCTAAAGGACTTGAGGTACAATTGATTGTAATGTTATTATTTGTCACAGATTAAGTTTATTATTTCATTTTAATGCTGTTTTGAATTTGTTTTTTTTTTTCTATATTGCAGTGGTGCGTCAATCTGTTGCACTCTTTGGGATTCATATTGTATGCGGTTGGTTAGTTATTGGAGGGAAAGTCGTGAAACACCTTATCCGGCTATTATTCTTCCTCAGGCAAAGATAAAGGCTGCCTCAGGTTTCATTGTATTTCGAAATGTTTATTATATTTATTAGTCTACGTTATTTGGAAATTTATTTCAATTATTTTGTATATAGGTCCATGGCCGGTGTCATTGTCTAATTGTTGGAATGGATCGAAGTTGATTATGGGAGATGATATATCTGAACTGATTGAATTTAGGAAGGAATTTTCAAAGTAATAGTTTTATATTACGACTATGTTATTCTATAACTCTTTGCATTTGATAAGTACTAACTAATGTTTATTGTGTAGAACTATTGCTCATGAAATTTTTGAGGAGGGAAGCCAATATAGTGGATCTTCCCAGATTAGTCATGTTGATAGGTTTATGTATAAAACTGTTGTTAAGAGTGTTTTAGAGATCCTGACTGTGATAGAGGTAGTTTTGATTTTGTATACTTTTATAATCAATTTTTGTTATTATTAACCCTTCTTTTATTTTTGTAGGAGATTTCATGTGTTACTATTGCACATACACTTAAATTTAACTTAGGAAATGATGGATGGAGTTACTTGGTTTGTAACTTATGCGCAAAAAGAACATATGAAGTTGGTTCTTTTAAGTGTTTGAATTGTGATGGTTATAATGAGTATCCAAAAATGAGGTTAGTAATAGCTGTGTAGTCAAATTATCTTACTAATTAGTAATGAATGCTTAGTAGATTACGTATGTTATAATCTTATTTATGATTCAATATATGTTTTCAGGTACAAGCTTGAAATTCAAGTGACCGATGGAAAAAAGGTTGTTAACTTCATGCTTTGGGACCAAGACTGCATCAATTTAATTGGTCTTTCTGCTGGTGATTTGCGAAAGAAAATGATCAAGGTTGTACATGTTTACTTTTCCATTAGTAATATAATAGTGGCATAATAATACTCATTTCATTTCATCTTTGTTTTTCAAAATATATTAGGATGGTGAGGAGGATCCTAAATGTTTTCTAGAGGATCTAGACGTTCTTTTGGGTTGTACTTTGGCTTTCAAGGTCAAGCCACAAGGAAATAATCGACCTGCTTCAGTAATGAGAGTTTCAACTGATCATGAAATTATAGGTCACATTAGTAGTCTTCTTGGACAAACTCAGGTCGTAATTTTAATTGTTGTGTATTGATTATGTCATGTATTTTGAGATGGAACTAAACAAATCAAATTTTGCAGGTAATGGAAATTGTTGAAGCTAAGGAAAATTGTTCTGATGAATTAGAGCTTCATAAGGATAAGTCCATAGTGAGTACTTATTAAATTGGTTGGTTTTATTAATACCCATTTTGATGTATTGTATGTTTTAATGTATATTGAGTAATGCAGGCAATTGAGGTTGGGAAACGTATGAGTGCTAGTGAGTCTGATGTCCATACTCATACTGGGAGTTCTTTAGTAAGTATTTTAAAGTCAGTCTGATTTGTGGTGTGATCAAAATTTATAATTTTGAATGTTAAATTTTCAGGCAATGGAACTTGCTGAATGTGGTGATAATGCAGCATACGACTTATCTGCTGATACTGATAGTTCATTAGTAAGTATATAAGTAGATACATTTAGTGTCTTAATTTTACTGGACAGTTTAAAGATGTAATTTGACTAAACATATGATTCATTGCAGATGTGCCTTTCTAGGACTGCTGATCTTGATCCGGATGTTGTTTTATGTGTCACGCCCAGAAAAGATCTTTGTACTACCAATAACAATGAAGACATAGAGTATATTCCAGAAAATTTCATGGATTTTGATCTTTTGGAGGACCTGCCATTAGCCCAATTGTCAGCTACAAAGACGATGAAGACTATTAAGAAGGAGAAATGATATTTAATTTATGAAAGCTATGGAAATTATTGTAGTAAATGTTGCTTAAGACTTTATGTTAGTTTCGTTAGAAATGTTTTGATCCTTCAAAGGCTACATTCGTTGATCCTGTTTTGATAAATTGTATTGGGGAACCTTCTTTAGTATTTTAAATAGTTTTGGTTGTGATTACGTAGAAGAAAGTTTGTACACTTTTTGTATGTTGTGACCTTTAAATGTTTAATTCATTGATATATTTAGGGATCGTATTTAGCAATTCATAAATCATAACATGTATATTAATACTAAGCACTAAGCTCTATTATAAAAAAAAAATTGTAACCGGGTCGATACGTTTATGTATTTATAATCAGAATTCAACATGTATCCATTGTGTTAAGTATACTACCATGATACGCGTTGATACATGATCCTTAACATGTATATTAATTCGAACTTTTGTTGCATTCCAACCTATGCATTCAGTTTAACATTTTCTTATCTTTTTTATAACATGTTATCTGGATTGATTAGACATGCATTTAATAAAAATATGTAAAAGTTTATAGAGCAGTAGGATATCATAATTCATTAAAGCAATCATCAGACCGACATTTAATAAAGCCAAAAACGTGCAATAGTTAAAGTTGATGGTACGATATTGTATTCCATTAAACCAATGAATTTGATAATTGTTTCCTGCGCTACAAGCAATGTGTAAGAGCAATGTGCATGTACAATATTATATATAATATAATGAAATGTAATTGTATAAAGCTAGCAGATTAGACACATTAAGATGAAAAGACTTGCATTTAAGAACCCCAAATCATGCTTCCCTTTGACATGACTTTATAGCGGTGTTAATTTTGGCGGTAAAAATTTCACGATTCATCTATCCAGTATCATGCAACTACCAAAATCTTTAGATTAGCTTATGTTAAGACAACATTTAATGGTTAAGCAGATGAGAATTTGGTAAATCAAATCTGTTGTAAATGGTTGAAGCACAATTGTTATTCATTAATTGGAATTGTTTCATTTATCTGTTCACAAAGCAGTATTATGAACTATATCTGTAATGTTCTAAAAATTTCGTATAGAAGTTTTTCTATCATCTTCAAATATAACCTTTATATATTATGCAAATGTTGTTATTTCTGAAATAATTATCATTGTGTGTGCTGTTTAATGTAGAATGATGGCCGATGAAAATAGAATCTGCAGTTCAAGTGCAAGAATAAAAAGAAAACTGATAATGTAAGAGAAGAGGATGAAAGCTACATACAAAATTCAGAAGCGCGTTGAAAACAAAATGCCAGATCGTACACCATTAGCTGATGTAACAACTTATTTTGTTAATCAAGATACATTGCATATGGAATCACAACTTCAATCTTCTGATATTAGATTCAGGAATGTTCAAAGAAATGTTACAGCCTCACGAAAGAAGCCTCAAAGTTTGCTTGACAAGTTTGAAAGCACTGTGAATAATGTGACTAACATACCAAGTCAATCATTTGTCAAGGGAATATACCAAGTCAATCATTTGTATTGGAAGATGTTGATGAACTAGAATCAGATTCAGATAAGTCTGAATCGCTTGGTCAAACAATAGAAGGTAATTTTATTTTGGAAATCAAATTAACAGTTCATCATTATTACTGATATGTTCATTATTATTAATTAAGCAGTCATTGATGAAGTACATGATAGGAACCATCAAAGCACGGAGGCTAATGCAAGATAAGTAATCTAAAAAGTTTTTCATGAACTTAATTGTTATGATATATGGGAAGTTGAACTAATAATTATATTAATTTTCAAATTGTATGGAGATATAGGAGATCTGATCTATTTTTGTCAGCATTGCAAAGCATATATGTGGTATCAAGAACGCATTGGCAAATCTCATCATATGATTAATCCGAACTTTCAGCTATGTTGCTCAAATGGAAAAGTTGAATTGCCAATGTTGAAAAAACCCCGGATGAGCTAAGTCAACTTTTAATTCAATCAGATTCAAAACAGAGCAGAACTTATCAGAAGAATATTAGAACATACAACATGATGTTTGCATTTACATCACCTGGAGCAAAAATTGACAATAAATACAACAATGGAGGTGGTCCACCAAATTTGAGAATCCAAGGACAATCATGCCACAGAATTGGTAGTCTTCTTCCACCAATTGGACAACAGCCAAAGTTTGCTCAATTATATATTTATGATACTGAAAACGAGATACACAACAGAATTCAATCTCTAAGGTACAATTCATTCGTCTAAACAATTGTTATTATATTATGTAGCATGTTTGTATTGATCTGCTCAATCAATTGCCATATATGAATGTAGGAACAACAATGATATTGATGCTGAAATTGTTAGAACATTAACAAACATGCTAGATAAGTACAATGTCCATGCTAAATCTTTTCGTATGGCAAGGGACAAATATGCGGAGCAGCCATGTCATGATCTTAAATTGAAACTTATTGCTGATAGGCATAACGATGGACGTATATACAACATCCCCACCGTTTCAGAGGTTGCTGCATTAATAGTAGGAGATGTTGACACTGCATCTCCTAGGGATATTATTATGGAAAGCAGAACAGGAAAATTACAAAGAATAAACGAGTTGCACACAAGCTACTTGGGATATCAGTATCCGCTGCTGTTTCCCTATGGTGAAGATGGATATAGGCATGATATTAGTCATCGTGATTCTTTGGCACTCAAACGTAACCGCTTAACAATTAGGGAATGGTTTTGTTTCAGAATTCAAACCCGACAATGTGAGCCAATGACCATTCTTAGATCAAGAAGATTATTCCAACAATTTGTTGTAGATGGATATACAATGATTGAGTCTGAAAGACTATCATTCATCAGAAACAATCAGTCCAAGCTGAGGGTTGACAAATACAGTAACCTCTGCCAACCAAGCAATGAGAGCTACACAGAAGCTTCACAGAAAGGAAAATGTTCTGTGCTTCCATCTAGCTTTGTTGGTGGTAGGAGATTTATGGATCAATTATATTTTGATGGGATGGCAATATGTGGTCATGTAGGATTCCCAGATCTTTTTGTAACTTTTACTTGCAATCCAAAATGGCCAGAGATTTCCAGAATATTGAACCCTTTAAAATTAACTCCTTCAGATAGGCCAGATATCATTGCAAGAGTTTTCAGAATCAAATTTGACCAACTATTATCAGATTTAACAAAGAACATATTGGGAAGGGTCATAGCATGTCTGTATACTTCATATACTTAACTATTTACTTATTTCATTTAATTGATTATTCTAATCATGTAACTGATCTGTGATTGCAGACATGTATAGTATTGAATTCCAGAAACGTGGTTTGCCACATGCTCATTTGTTGTTATTTTTGCATCCATCAAGCAAGTACCCGATAGCCATGGATATTGACAAAGTAATCTCAGCTGAAATACCATGTGCCAAAGAAGATGCAGAATTGTATAACTGTGTAAAAGAACATATGATTCACGGCCCATGTGGAATCTCTAAAACATCATCTCCATGCATGAAAAATGGATCATGTTCTCGATTTTATCCAAAGAAATTTGAAGATATTACAACAATTTTAGAAGATGGTTTTCCTCATTATCGTCGAAGAAACAATGGTCTTAGCATTCTGAAAAATGGATCATGTTCTCTAAAACATATGATTCACGGCCCATGTGGAATCTCTAAAACATCATCTCCATGCATGAAAAATGGATCATGTTCTCGATTTTATCCAAAGAAATTTGAAGATACTACAACAATTTCAGAAGATGGTTTTCCTCATTATCGTCGAAGAAACAATGGTCTTAGCATTCTGAAGAATGATATTGCACTAGACAACCGATTTGTGGTTCCTTACAATCCTACCATATTAGTCAAATATCAGACTCATGTCAATGTAGAATGGTATAACCGTTCTAATTCAATCAAGTACTTATTTAAGTACATCAATAAGGGCTATGATAGAATTATTGCTGCCATTGTTTCTAATGAGAAGCAAGGTTTTTTAACTGATATTCCAAGGGATGAAATCAAACAATATATTGATTGCAGATATATTTCTCCATGCGAAGCATGTTGGAGAATATTTTCATTTCCAATTCATGGAAGAAATCCAACTGTTGAACGATTGTTTTTTCATCTACCAGGTGACCAATCAGTGTACTTCAAGGATGATGATGACATTGATGAAATCATGGCAAAACCGATAGTTAGGGAGTCCATGTTCACGAGTTGGATGGAGTGCAATAAGAAATATTCAGATGCAAGGGAACTAACATATCCACAATTTGTTACTAAGTATGTATATAATAAGAATCAAAGGTGTTGGAAACCAAGGAAAAAAGGAAATACCATTGGAAGACTTATTTAGGTTCCTCCAGCAACTGGTGAACTTTTCTACCTAAGGAGGATGCTAACAATTGTTAAAGGTCCAATATCCTACATAGATCTGCGAACTGTTGAAAACATAACTTATCCTACCTTTAGAGAAACATGTGAAGCTTCTGGATCTTTGGCAGATGATAGAGAATATGTCGAAGCTATCAAGGAAGACAATGAATGGGGATCTGGTGTCAGGTTTTACAGAGGGGGTTTCACTGGGGAGAACAACACCAATGAGATCTAAGCCTAACCACATAAGACACTGACACCACTCTCAACCTAAAACCTTAAGGCAATGGGTTTATAGGTCTTGATTCTTATATAGTGCTCTACTTTCTCAATTCTGGTCAATGTGGGACTTAGACTCACACTTGGATTCCTAACAATCTCTCCCTCAAGGGTGAGTCCCTTCAACTACATTGGTACACTCCCCCTCCAGCGGAGGCTGCCCAACCACGAGTACTAATTTTCTGCCCTTTTTTGTACCGCTGTTATTCTTAACGGGACACGCTTTACCTGACCAACACTGTCAGGAAGACTTTCGATACTAGGACCATACTGCACTCGTCTGAGCTAATATTAACCATCGGCTCTGATACCACTTGTCAGGATTTACAGAGGGGGTTTCACTGGGGAGAACAACACCAATGAGATCTGAGCCTAACCACATAAGAGACTGACACCACTCTCAACCCAAAACCTTAAGGCAATGGGTTTATTCGTAACTATGCTCATGTCAAATAGTATCAACAAACCTGAGGAGGTTTGGAAGAAAACATGGGAAATGCTTTCTGATGGAATTCTATATAATGAAAGAATTATTGCACGAAATCCAGGTGAAA
>Ga0214545_1005482_pt1 | contig 22866 bp, 5 predicted proteins | sample CNSS4metaG_FD_160064 | JGI IMG/M metagenome (GOLD analysis project Ga0214545, IMG submission 160064) | Root nodule microbial communities from cowpea collected in UCLA plant growth center, Los Angeles, California, USA - CNSS4 | ecosystem: Host-associated > Plants > Roots > Nodule | place: USA...
AAATATAAAATATATATATATATATATATATATATATATATATATAAACGACACATTTATTTTAATTATAAATAAACATGCATTTAAATAAAATTATTGAATATTTTACAAATGTCTTAGTTTTTAGATGTAGTTGAAGGATAACATTAATAATATTATCATTTATAAGAGGATAAAATAAAAATACTACATATTTTATTATATATTAGTAAAAAAGAGTCTTCATGTAAACCTAAGAATAATAATTATTATATAATAAATAATAGTTTATTATATTGTTCAAAGAGGTTATTTATTTAAAAGTGTAAATAGACTGGAAATAAATTGACAAGAGAATAATAGTAATAACAATAATTATTATTATTACTAGCAAAATACATGTGCGACAGCTTGTATGTTCGCATTTTTTAATTTTTATAAGAATTTGAGTTAAGATCAATAATATTTACTTTAGAAATATATATATATATATATATATATATATATAATAAATTTTAAAATAGTTATTAAATAGAATAATTGTTAAAAAAAGAATTTTTTTGAATAACGATAAAAATAAAAGATATTTAAAAAATGGTTAAAGATAAACTAATTATAAAATAATTAATTTTTAAAATAATAATTAAGAATAAAATTGAAAAACGAAAAGTGGAAACAAAAGAGGGAATCCTCTATATATATATTGAATGGACACAAAAGTAGACACAAAAGTTGGTCAAAATAATGTTCCCTTAAAATAATGTAACATTTAGATTTTTTTATCAATGTATATAAATTATTTTCTTGGCAGACTTAAATATATAGGACACAAAAATCATACTTTAATTTACAAAAATCATAATTTAATAGAAAAAAATTGATGCATATGTTTGAACTTTTTTTCCATACTTTTAAATCAACATCAATTTGAACCGTGAAAATATGTGAAATAAAAAAATATAAGTTACAAAAAAAATTAAATATTAAAGTAAAAAATACTAAACTATTTATAGTAAAAATTAAATATTAAAATAAAAATAATAATAAAATTAAACAGTATTGTTTTATCGTTTATTTTAAAAAAATGAACTTCTATCAGTTAACTGCTCACTAATTGAATTATGTATTTTATTTTCTCATCTTTCTTCGATGGCCTCTTATCCTAAACATCGTGCACACTCCATTTTTTAATTCAATCACCACCATTAAGACAATGATCGTGAGCTTCTCATTCCCGTCACTACTGTGTAAGGTCATGCCGCCTTGCTCTCATCATCTCACCTTACCGTCTTCAGTGTAATTTAAACACCTCACACCCTACTCAACTAATATGTTTTTGTTTGAACCTTAACTCTAACTAACATTTTATCATTTTCTTATATGTCTTTTACATTTTTCTCATTTTTTTATACTCGTTGCTTCACTACTCCCATTTTACCTTCTTCTTTTTTCATCGTCTTATAATATTTTTCTTAAATATATAGGTTTTTACCGATTTCGAAACTCTATGTTTTCCACTTTGACAAAATAGTTATTTGTGTGAAAGGTGAATACAAACCAATTTAAGCTTGTCCTTTGAATGTTTTTTTATTGAAAGTATACAATTTCTTTATGTTATTGTTTATACACTTGCTATATATAATTTGAGGAAAATCATTATGTTTCAATTGTTTAAGAGGGACCTAACTATTGTGGTGTTGGTGTTCAAAAAGCTTTTGGGTGTGACATTTTTTACGCACATTACAAAAGCGACTCTCTTTTTGCTATATATTAATTAATTATGAAAGTGTAAAATTTTCCCTTAGATTTCCTCCTCCTTTTTTGAAGGTGTTTTAAAAATTAAGCAAACCTAAAGAGTATTTCAGTTTAGTTCCGTTCAATTCAGTTCAGTCTGGCTCGTTTAGGTTCAGTTCGGTACGATTTATTTCGGTTCGGTTCAATGCGATTAGGTTCGGTTCAGTTTGGTTTGGTTCAATGCGATTCAGTTCGGTCCGGTTCGGTTTAATCTGGTCTGGTTCAGTTCGGTTCAGTTTTACGATAAAATAATACATGAAAGATTGAAATTTTCTTAGGATATGATATTTTCACAAATAAAATTTTAACAATTTTGACAAACTACTTTATTTTTAAAAAGATAAAAAAAGTACTATTTTATTATATTATTTTGATTAAAAAATAAAAAAAATAATTAATTTAATTTTACATATAAAAACTTTGTCAAGTTTGTAAAAAACAAAATTGTCAAAAATTTATTTTTCATTTTCTTAAAAGGTGTAAAACAAAATTGAAAGACAATAAAACTTTATTTCATACACATATTTATTTTGAATAATGGATATGAAAAGAAATTGTTTTTGTCTCATTGTTACCAAAATCATATAAGTCATGGCTTTTAGAGACTTAGGAAGAACTAGTGGAACTATGAATAATACAAAGAGGAAAAAATTATGGGTGACAACACGGGTTTGTCTAGCCTGTTTTGACTGTCCAAACCAATTTAATTTGTTCCATTCTTCACTTGCCAAAAATTTATTGGACCAAGCTAGTTTGCCAGTGTAGAATCTGCAGCTTACCGCGCCATATGACGGGCTAGCGGGGTGACCCGCCATTTTTGTAAATTTTTTATTTTTTTTAGATTACTTTCAAATTTTTATATATATTATGTTTATAATATATATATATATATATATATATATATATATATATATATATATATACTAATAAATAAATATTTAGAGCTTATTTAATTGTCTAATTATTTTTTAAGTTTCTAATTTATCAATTAAAATCTTTAATTGGATAAATTAAAATAATTATTAGATTTACATGTTAAATTACTGTATTATTAAATTAATGTCATGCATCTTGCATGTTATCATGTTAATGACATGATTGCATGTTATATATAAGTCATGCTTAATTGCAAAGCTACTACAATTTTTACTTAGCAATTTTATGTGCACAGCATACACCATAATTGACAACTCTAAGCGGGCGACACCATGAAACGACATGTAGCGGAACTCATTGACAAAACTAAGAAACTCTGCAATGGCGGGCATCAAACTGAAAGTGTCTCGGTGCATATTCCTTCAACCCAAGAACGAGTGGGTCATTCATGTCATACTATTGGGCAACTTCAGACCAGGAGACCACTCTCTGTGGATGAGGTAGAAGCTCTTGTGCACACGGTTGAATTACTTGGAGTTGGGAGAGGTATGATGTTATCGATAATATCAGTATTAGTTTACCTGTATATGGATAATTGACTTTCTAATAACATTTATACCATCAAGGAGGTGGCGCGAGGTTAAGCTACGAGCTTTCTCGGATGCAGACCACAAGACTCTTAGAGATCTAAAAGGTATGATAAATCTTTGTTTTGTTTTTTTCTTACTACAATTCTTATTAATACTAATTTGATGTAATTCTAATTTGATATGACAGGATAAATGGAACACATTAGTGCACGCGGGAAGAATTCCCCTTGAGCGAAGGAGGGGTGAGCCCATACATATAGATGTGTATAAATATATATTTCACTTTGTTAATGAATATAAATTTATTGTATATATCAACTTAATCAATTTATAAATATTAATAACTTGTGTCATTATATAAATATTTATAAAATATGAACACTTATATATAATAATAAAATATAAAATAATCAAACAAAGTCGTTTAAGGAATCAATATTCTAGCGTCCCACTAGGTTATAATTAATTATTCTATCTTTTATATTACATGATAATTTTGCTATGTTTTTATCAAATTTACATTTTAAAATTAAATTTTAAAATTAAAAATTTTATTTTAAATTATACTATCTAAAATATAAAAGTATTTTTTAATTGTGTAATATGAAAGATCTACTATAATGATTTTAGAATAGGACAATATACATTTTTTTGAGTCATTGAAATATCAAAATATTACTTTCTCTCATCTCTATAAGGCAACACAGTATAAATATGAAAAAAAAATTATATAAAAATAAAAACTTTATTGTTCTAGAATTTTTAATCTAAAATGATATCAATTTTTTATATGTAAATTAAACTTGTATTTCATTTATATTGTCTTTCGTCAATAAAACACATTCAAGATATTCATCAAATTAAAAATCTCATAAAAAATAGACCAACAATCCTAAAATCTTTGTATAGAGAAAAATGACATTTTTTATTATCAAATAGTCAAATAATCAACGTAGTTATCAAATTTATTTAACAATATGGAAACAAATTTGCTAATGTGTTTAAAAATAATTAGACAAACACTGAACCTAACTAATATCGAGGTAAATTAATATATTTAATTTTTTATATTTAAATATACGTTAAAAATAAGAGAAAGAAAAGTTTAATATATTTAGATAATAACTTTAACATTAATTATCTTATCCATTGGATAATAATAAGGCACTATTGTTTATTGAAGATAATAACTTAAAAAATAAAAAAGTCAAAGCAGTTGAATAATCTATCTTAAAAATAAATCAGAAATATGTAACTTATTTTAAATATTTTTGTTATTTATATCTCAGATTTTTTCTACATCGTACACATATTTATATCTATATCCATATATATATATATATAAAAGAATATATTTTTTTATATTTTTCTCTTTTTAGTTTTACCTTTTACATCAAAATTACTATTTTATCAATTTTATCATTCAAATAACAGTTATTATTTTAAATTTAATAGTTTTTTTAATTTAACCATTTTTTTAATTTAATAAATTTTTAATTAAAAAATTACTGATACAACAAAGAAAATATTTATAATGAAATTAAAAAAAATTAAATTTAAAAATATTATTGTTAATTTCACTATACTACAAAAAAAAGTGACACATAAATATAATACATATGTGCATAGCATAACTTAATTGCAAATTTTATGTGCATAGCATACACCATAATTGGCAACTCTAAGCGGGCGGCACCATGAAATGACATGTAGCAAAATTGATTGAAAAAATTGAGAAACTCTGCATTGAAGGGCATCAAACTGAAAGTGTCTCGGTGCATATTCCTTCAACCCAAGAACGAGAGGGTCCTTCATGACATACAATTGGGCAACGTCGAACCAGGAGACCACTCTGCGTGGATGAGGTAGAAGCTCTTGTGCGCACGGTTGAATTACTTGGAGTTGGGAGAGATATGATGTTATCAATAATATCAATATCAGTTTACCTGTATGTGGATAACTAACTTTCTAATAACATTTATACCATCAAGGATGTGGCGCGAGGTTAAGCTACGAGGCTTTCTCGGATGCAGACCACCGGGCTCTTAGAGATGTAAATGTATGATAGATCTTTGTTTTGTTTTTTTCTCATTACAATTCTTATTAATTCTAATTTGATGTAATTCTATTTTGATATCACAGGATCAATGGAACACATTAGTGCACGCGGCAAGAATCCCCCAGAGCGAAGAAGGGGTGAGCCCCTACCTCAAAAGCTCTTTGATAGAGTCTTAACTGCTTATACTCTTGGATAGAGTCTATATGGATAGAATCTAGAAAAGTGCTTGGTATGTAGGTGTATTTGTTAAAGTAAAAACAATTTATCTTATTCTAACTTTTGAATAATGATAGTGAGTTATCTGTCCTAAAAATTGCTTTGTATTTATAATTAACTATGCAAAATAATATATAATTAACCATGCAATATAATATTGAATACTAACTGTAATTATGATCACGACTTAAAATAATATTTTACTTTCTCGAAGATTAAATTAAATATTAAATTCATTATATATAGATGTTACATGAATGTGATAAAATGTAGTTCTTATCAATTATGGAGAGTTTTGGACAATTACTTGATTGGCCGTCAGCCTGTTCTATCATTGTGAATATACAGACTTAATAATACATATTCTTTTATAACTGTTCATTGATACTAATGGACTAACGGTAACAAGTAGTCTTTCTATTTCTGTTCTGACCATTATCTGAATATAATGTATTTTATGAATATGTTTTTGCAAGTATTTAGATGGAGTTATTATTATGTTTGATATAAGCATCAACGACAAAAAGGTTATCTGAATTTTATGAGCAAACTGAGTGCATTAAACTTATGAATATTGTGATGTGTAATCAAAACTTTCTTTATTAATAGAACCTTTAGTTATGAGGGCTATTGTGGATCTAGGTATCAATCTTATATTTCATAGATAGAATTTGTGAGAATAAACACAATATATACTAGTATATGCATAGCAAAAATCTCAAGGTTTATGTAATTATGAATTTTAGTATTTAAGTTTTTTAACTAGTTATGATTTTATTTTTAAAATTATCTTAGAAATAGAAGTAAAAAAATGGCAGTTAGAGATGATTGGGATAGATTATTTTAAATCATATATGAGATGTAATTCTAAAAGAAAGATAGGGATAAAGAGAAATAGTCATAATAATTAATCGAAAATAAAGGGATAGTAAGTAATTTTTTTGTAATTTTATTCATGAACATAACTTTACGATATAATAACACATGAAAGATTGAAATTTTCTTAAGGTATGATATTTTCACAAATAAAATTTTAACAATTTTAGCAAACTACTTTATTTTTAAAAAGATAAAAAAAGTACTATTTTATTATTTTATTTTGATTAAAAAATAAAAAAAAATTGTTTAGTTTAATTTTACATATAAAAACTTTGTCAAGTTTGTAAAAAAAAAATTGCCAAAAATTTATTTTTCATTTTCTTAAAAGGTGTAAAAAAAATTGAATGACAATAAAACTTTATTTCATACACATATTTATTTTGAATAATGGATATGAAAAGAAATTGTTTTCGTCTCATTGTTACCAAAATCAGATAAGTCATGGCTTTTAGAGACATAGGAAGAACTAGTGGAATTATGAATAATACAAAGAGGAAAAAATTATGGGTGACAACACGGGTTTGTCTAGCTTGTTTTGACTGTCCAACCTAATTTAACTCGTTCTATTCTTCACTTGCTAAAAATTGATTGGACCAAGCTAGTTTGCCAGTGGAAAACAGGTTAGAATCTGCAGCTTGTCGCGCTGTAGGATGGGGTAGCGGGGTGACCCGCCATTTTTGTAAAATTTTTTCATATTTTTATTTTTTTAGATTACTTTCAAATTTTTATATATATTATGTTTGTAATATATATATATATATATATATATATATATATATATACTAATAAATAAATATTTAGAGCATATTTAATTGTCTAAGTATTTTTTAAGTTTCTAATTTTCAATTAATATCTTTAATTGGATAAATTAAAATAATTATTAGATTTACATGTTAAATTACTCTCTTATTAAATGAATGTCATGCATCTTGCATGTTATCATTTTAATGACACGATTGCATGTTATAAATAAGTCATGCTTAATTGCAAAGCTACGACAATTTTTACTTAGTAATTTTATGTGCACAACATACACCATAATTGGCAACTCTAAGCGGGCGACAACATGAAACGACATGTAGCACAACTCATTGACAAGATTGAGAAACTCTGCAATGAAGGGCATCAAACTGAGAGTGTCTCGGTGCATATTCCTTCAACCCAACAATAAAAGGGTCCTTCAAGTCATACAATTAGGCAACGTCGAACCAGGAGACCACTCTCCGTGGATGAGGTAGAAGCTCTTTTGCGAACGGTTGAATTACTTGGAGTTATCAATAATATCAGTATCAGTTTACCTGTATGTGGATAACTGACTTTCTAATAACATTTATACCATCAAGAAGGTGGCGCGAGGTTAAGCTACGAGCTTTCTCGGATGCAGACCACATGACTTTGGAGATCTAAAGTTATGATTGATCTTTGTTTTGTTTTTTTCTTACTACAATTCTTATTAATACTAATTAGATGTAATTCTAATTTCATATGACAGGAGAAATGGAACACATTAGTGTACGCGGCAAGAATTCCCTTTGAGTGAAGGAGGGGTGAGCCCATACCTCAGGATCTCTTTGATAGAGTCTTAACTACACATACTCTTGGATAGAGTCTATATGGATAGAATCTAGAAGACTGTTTGGTATGTAGGTATATTTGTTAAAATAAAAACAATTTATCTTATTCTAACTTTTGAATAATGATAGTGAAGTATCTATCTTAAAATTTCTTTGCATTTATAATTAACTATGCAAAATAATTTATAATTAACCATGCAAAATAATATTGAATACTAACTGTAATTATGATCACGACTTAAAATAATATTTTACTTTCTCGAGGATTAAATGAAATATTATATATAGAGTTACTTGAATGTGATAAAATATAGCTCTTATCAATTATGGAGAAATTTGGACGATTGGCAATGAGCCTCTTCTATCATTGTGAATATATTGACTTAATAATACATATTCTTTTATAACTTTTCATTGATGCTAAGGGACTAACGGTAACAACCAGTCTTTGTATTTCTGTTCTGACCATTATCTGAATATAATGTATTTTATGAATATGTTTTTGCAGGTATTTAGATGGAGGTGTTATTATGTTTGATATAAGCATTAACGACAAAAAGGTTATATGGATTTTATGAGCTAACTGAGTGCTTTAAACTTATGAATATTGTGATGTGTAATCAAAACTTCTTTTATTAATAGAACCTTTAGTTATGAGGGCTATTGTGGGTCTAGGTATCAATCTTATATTTCATAGATAGAATTTGTGAGAATCAACACAATATTTACTGGTATGCATAGAAAAACTCTCAAGGGTTATGTAATTATGAATTGTTGTATTGAAATTTTTTAACTAAATATGATTTTATTTTTAGAATTATCTGAGAAATAGAAATAAAAAAATGGCAGTTAGAGATGATTGGGATAGATTATTTTAAATCAAATATGAGATGTAATTCTAGAGGAAAGATAGGGAGACAGAGAAATAGTCATAATATTTAATTGAAAATGAAGGGATAGTAAGTAATTTTTTTGTAATTTTACCCATGAATTTTATTTTACGATATAATAATACATGAAAGATTGAAATTTTCTTAGGCTATGATATTTTCACAAATAAAATTTTAAAATTTTTGACAAACTACTTTATTTTTAAAAAGATAAAAAAAAAGTACTATTTTATTATTTTATTTTAGTTAAAAAATTAAAAAAAATATTTAATTTAATTTTACATATAAAAACTTTGTCAAGTTTGTAAAAATAAAATTGTCAAAAATTTATTTTTCATTTTCTTAAAAGGTGTAAAACAAAATTGAAAGACAATAAAACTTTATTTCATACACATTTATTTTGAATAATGGATATGAAAAGAAATTGTTTTTGTCTCATTCTTTCCTAAATCATATAAGTCATGGCTTTTAGAGACTAAGGAAGAACAAGTGGAATTATGAATAATACAAAGAGGAAAAAATTATGGGTGACAACACGGGTTTGTCTAGCCTGTGTTGATTGTCCAACCCAATTTAACTCATTATATTCTTCACTTGTTAAAAAGTGATTTGACCAAGCTAGTTTCCAGTGAAAAACGGGTTAGATTCTACAGCTTGTCGCGCCATAGGACGGGCTAGCGGGGTGACCCGCCATTTTTGTAAAATTTTTTAATATTTTTATTTTTTTAGATTACTTTCAATTTTTATATATATTATGTTTATAATATATATATATATATGTATATATACTAATAAATAAATATTTAGAGCATATTTAATTCTCTAAGTACTTTTTAAGTTTCTAATTTATCAATTAATATCTTTAATTGGATAAATTAAAATAATTTTTCGATTTACATGTTAAATTACTTTATTATTAAATTAATGTCATGCATCTTGCATGTTATCATGTTAATGACATGATTGCATGTTATAAATAAGCCATGCTTAATTGCAAATATTATGTGCACAGCATACACCATAATGGGCAACTCTAAGCGAGCGGCACCATGAAATGACATTTAGCAAAACTCATTGACAAAATTGAGAAACTCTGCAATGAAGGGCATCAAACTGAAAGTTTCTCGGTTCATATTCCTTCAACCCAAGAACGAGAGGGTCCTTCATGTCATACAATTGGGCAACGTCGAACCAGGAGATCACTCTTCGCTGATGAGCTAGAAGCTCTTGTGCGCACGGTTGAATTACTTGGAGTTGAGAGAGGTATGATGTTATCAATAATATCAGTATCAGTTTACCTGTATGTGGATAACTGACTTTCTAATAACATTTATACCATCAAGGAGGTGGTGCGAGGTTAAGCTACAAGCTTTCTCGGATGCAGACCACATGACTCTTAGAGATCTAAAGGTATGATAGATCTTTGTTTTTTTTTTCTTACTAATACTAATTTGATGTAATTCTAATTTGATATTACAGGAAAAATGGAACACATTAGTGCACGCGACAAGAATTCCCCCTTTGCGAAGGAGGGGTGAACCCATACCTCAGAAGCTCTTTGATAGAGTCTTAACTGCTCATACTCTTGGATAGAGTCTATGTGGATAGAATGTAGAAGACTGCCTGGTATGTAGGTATATTTGTTTAAATAAAAACAGTTTATGTTATTCTAACTTTTGAATAATGATAGTGAAGTATCTGTCTTAAAAATTGCTTTGCATTTACAATTAACCATGCAAAATAATTTATAATTAACCATGCAAAATAATATTGAATACTAACTGTAATTATGATCACTAATTAAAATAATATTTTACTTTCTCGATGATTAAAAGAAATATTAAATTCATTACATATAGAGTGACTTGAATTTGATAAAATGTAGTTCTTATCAATTATGGAGAACTTTGGAAGATTACTTGATTGGTGATTGGTTGTCAGCCTGTTCTATCATTGTTAATATATTGACTTAATAATACATATTCTTTTATAACTGTTCATTGATGCTAAGGGACTAACAGTAACAAGCAGTCTTTGTATTTCTATTCTGACCTTTAACTGAATGTGATGTATTTTATGAATATGTTTTTGCAAGTATTTAGATGGAGGTGTTATTATGTTTGATATAAGCATTAACGACAAGAAGGTTATATGGATTTTATGAGCTAACTGAGTGCTTTAAACTTATGAATATTGTGAGGTGTAATCAAAACTTTTTTTATTAATAGAACCTTTAGTTATGGGAGCTATTGTGGGTGTAGGTATCAATCTTATATTTCATAGATAGAAGTTGTGAGAATCAACACAATATCTACTGGTAAGCATAGCAAAACTCTCAAGGGTTATGTAATTATGAATTGTAGTATTTAAATTTTTTAACCAATTACGATTTTATATTTAAAATTATCTTAGAAATAGAAATAAAAAATTGCAGTTCGAGATTATTGGGATATATTATTTTAAATCATATATGAGATGTAATTCTAAAAGAGAGATAGAGAGAGAAATAGTCATAATATTTAATTGAAAATAAAGGGATAGTAAGTAATTTTTTTGTAATTTTACTCATGAATTTTATTTTACGATATAATAATACATGAAAGATTGAAATTTTCTCAGGGTATTATATTTGCAGAAATAAAATTTTAACTATTTTGACAAACTACTTTATTTTTAAAAAGATAAACAAAGTACTATTTAATTATTTTAATTTGATTAAAAAATTAAAAAAATTATTTAATTTAATTTTACATATAAAAACTTTGTCAAGTTTGTAAAAAACAATTGTCAAAAATTTAGTTTTCATTTTCTTAAAAGGTGTAAAAGAAAATTGAAAGACAATAAAACTTTATTTCATACACATATTTATTTTGAATAATGGATATGAACAGAAAACGTTTTTGTCTTATTGTTAGCAAAATTAGAGATGTTGTGGCTTTTAGAGACTATGGAAGAATTAGTGGAATTATGAATAATACAAAGAGGAAAAAATTATGGGTGACAACACGGGTTTTTCTAACCTGTGTTGACTGTCCAACCCAATATAACTCTTTCTATTTTTCACTTGCCAAAAATTGATTGGACCAAGCTAGTTTGCTAGTGGAAAATGGGTGAGAATCTACAGCTTGCTGCGCCATAGAACGGGCGAGCGGGGTGACTCGCCATTTTTGTAAAATTTTTTAATATTTTTATTTATTTTTAGATTACCTTCAAATTTATATATATATTATATTTATATATATATATATATATATATATATATATATATATATATATATATATATATATTTATACATACACTAGTAAATAAATATTTATAACATATTTAATTGTCTAAGTATTTTTTAAGTTTCTAATTTATCAATTAATATCTTTAATTGGATAAATTAAAATAATTATTAGATTTACATTTTAAATTACGCTATTATTAAATTAATGTCATGCATCTTGCATGTTATCATGTTAATGACATGATTGCATGTTATAAATAAGCCATGCTTAATTGTAAATTTTATGTGCACAACATACACCATAATTGACAACTCTAAGCGGGCAGCACCATGAAAGGACATGTAGCATAACTCATTGACAAAATTGAGAAACTCTGCAATGAAGGGCATCAAATTCAAAGTGTCTTGGTGCATATTCCTTCAACCCAAGAACGAGAGGGTCTTTCATGTCATACAATTGTGCAACGTCGAACCAGGAGACTACTCTCCGTGGATGAGGTAGAAGCTCTTGTGCGCACGGTTGAATTAGTTGGAGTTGGGAGAGGTATGATGTTATCAATAATATCAGTCTCAGTTTACCTATATGTGGATAACTGACTTTCTAATAACATTTATACCATCAAGGAGGTGGCGCGAGGTTAAGCTACGAGCTCTCTCGGATGCAGACTACATGACTCTTAGAGATCTATAAGGTATGATAAATCTTTGTTTTGTTTTTTTCTTACTACAATTCTTATTAATTCTAATTTGATGTAATTCTAATTTGATATGACAGGATAAATTGAACACATTAGTGCACGCGGCAAGAATTCCCCCTGAGCGAAGGACGGGTGAGCCCATACCTGTAGATGTGTATAAATATATATTTCACTTTGTTAATGAATATAAATTTATTATATATATCAACTTAATCAATTTATAAATATTAATAACTTGTGTCATTATATAAATATTTAGAAAATATGAACACTTATAAAACAAAGTCGTTTAAGGAATCAATGTTCTATCGTCTCACTAGGTTATAATTAATTATTCTATGTTTTATATTACATGGTAATTTTGCTATGTTTTTATCAAATTTACATTTTGAAATTAAATTTTAAAATGTAAAATTTGTATTTTAAATTATACTATGTAAAATATAAAAGTGTTTTTTTAATTGTGTAATATGAAAGATCTACTATAATGCTTTTAGAATAGGACAATATACATTTTAGTGAGTCATTGAAATATCAAAATATTACTTTCTCTCATCTTTATAAGGCAACGCAGTATAAACATAAAAAAAATTATATAAAAATAAAGGCTTTATTGTTCTAGAATTTTTAATTTAAAATCATATCAATTTTTTATATGTAAATTAAACTTGTATTTCATTTATATTGTCTTTCGTCATTAAAACACATTCAAGATATTCATGAAATAAAAAATCTCATAAAAAATATACCAACAATCCTAAAATACTCGTGTAGAGAAAAATGCCATTTTTTATTATCAAATAGTCAGACAATCAACATAATTATCAAATTTATTTAACGATATGAAAACGAATTTGTTAACGTGTTTAAAAATAATTAGACAAACACTGAACCTAACTAATATTGAGGTAAATTAATATATTTAATTTTTTATATTTAAATATACGTTAAAAGTAAGAAAAAGAAAAGTTTAATATATTTAGATAATAACTTTAACATTAATTATCTTATCTATTGGATAATAATAAGGCATTGTTTATTGAAGATAGTAACTTAGAAAATAAAAAAGCAGTTGAATAATCTACCTTAAAAATAAATTAGAAATATGTAACTTATTTTAAATATTTTTATTATTTGTATCTCAGATTTTTTTTACATCGTACACATATTTACATATATATTTATATATATATATATATATATATATATATATTACTCTTTTTAGTTTTACCTTTTACATCAAAATTACTATTTTATCAATTTTATCATTCAAATAACCGTTATTTCTTAAAATTTAATAATTTTTTTAATTTAACCGTTTTTTTTAATTTAATAAATTTTTAATTAAAAAATTACTCATACAACAAAGAAAATATTTCTAATGAAATTAAAAAATTTTATTTAAATTAAAAATATTATTATTAATTTCACTATACTACAAAAAAAAAGTGACTCATAAATATAACACATATACTTTCGCTGGTGTTAATGTGTGCGATAAAATTTAATTTCATATAACAAGGTTACATGTTACGGTAAAAATATATATATATATATATATATATATATATATATAGTTATTATTGTTACAAAATATTAAACCCAGTATTTGTCTTAAGAGAACTGAAATTTATATTGTGACAAATAATATATTTATAAACACAAATAATAACATGTCAAGCAACATAATAATATCAACACGTAAAAGATTTAATAAATACAAATTTATTAGATAAAATTATATATATATATATATATATATATAAACGACACATTTATTTTAATTATAAATAAACATGCATTTAAAAAAAATTATTGAATATTTTACAAATATCATAGTTTTTAGACGTAGTTGAAGGATAACATTAGTAATATTATCATTTATAAGAGGATAAAATAAAAATACTACATATTCTATTATATATTAGTGAAAAAGAGCCTTCATATAAACCTAAAAATAATAATTATTATATAATAAATAATAGTCTATTATACTGTTCGAAGAGGTTATTTATTTAAAAGTGTAAATAGACTGGAAATAAATTGATAAGAGAATAATAATAATAATTATTATTATTATTATTACTAGCGAAAATACAGGCGCGACAGCGTGTATGTCCGCATTGTTTAATTTTTATAAGAATTTGAGTTAAGATCAATAATATTTACTTTAGAAATATATATAATAAATTTTAAAATAGTTATTAAATAGAATAATTGTTAAAAAAAGAATTTTTTTGAATAACAGTAAAAATAAAAGATATTTAAAAAATGGTTAAAGATAAACTAATTATAAAATAAATAATTTTTAAAATAATAATTAAGGATAAAATTGAAAAACGAAAAGTGGATACAAAAGAGAAAATCCTCTTTATATATTGAATGGACACAAAAGTCGGTCAAAATAATGTTCCCTTAAAATAATGTAACATTTAGATTTTTTTTTCAATGTATATAAATTATTTTCTTGGCAGACTTAAATATATACGACACAAATCATACTTTAATTTACAAAAATCATAATTTAATAGAAAAAAATTGATGCATATGTTTGAATTTTTTTTCCATACTTTTAAATCAACATCAATTTGAATCGTGAAAATATGTGAAATAAAAAAAATATAAGTTACAAAAAAAAATTAAATATTAAAGTAAAAAAACTAAACTATTTATGTTAAAAATTAAATATTAAAATAAAAATAATAATAAAATTAAACAGTATTTTTTTATTGTTTATTTTAAAAAAATGAACTTCTATCGGTTAGCTGCTCACTAATTGAATTATGTATTTTATTTTCTCATCTTTCTTCGATGGCCTCTTATCCTAAACATCGCGCACACTCATTTTTTAATTCAATCCCACCATTAAGACAATGATCGTGAGCTTTTCATTCCCGTCACTACTGTGTAAGGTCATGCCGCCTTGCTCTCATCATCTCACCTTACCGCCTTCAGTGTAATTTAAACACCTCACACCCTACTCAACTAACATGTTTTTGTTTGAACCTTAACTCTAACTAACATTTTATCATTTTCTTATGTCTTTTACATTTTTCTCATTTTTTATACTCGTTGCTTAACTACTCCCATTTTACCTTCTTTTTTTTTTTCATCGTCTTATAATATTTTTCTTAAATATCTAGGTTTTTACCGATTTCGAAACTCTATGTTTTCCACTTTGACAAAATAGTTATTTGTGTGAAAGGTGAATACAAACCAATTTAAGTTTGTCCTTTGAATGTTTTTTTATTGAAAGTATATAATTTGTTTATGTTATTGTTTATACACTTACTATATATAATTTAAGGAAAATCATTATGTTTCAATTGTTTAAGAGCGACCTAACGATTGTGGTGTTGGTGTTCAAAAAGCTTTTGGGTGTGACATTTTTTACGCACATTACAAAAGCGACTCTTCTTTTGCTCTATATCAATTAATTATGAAAGTGTGTAATATTTTCCCTTAAACTTATGACATAAGCATCAACGACAAGAAGGTTATATGAATTTCATGAGTTAACTAAGTGCTTTAAACTTATGAATATTGTGATGTGTAATCAAAACTTTTTTTATTAATAGAACCTTTAGTTATAAGGGCTATTGTGGGTCTAGTTATCAATCTTATATTCATAGATAGAATTTGTGAGAATCACCACAATATCTACTGGTATGCATAGAAAAACTCTCAAGGGTTATGTAATTATTAATTGCTGTATTTAAATTTTTTAACTAATTATGATTTTATTTTTAGAATTATCTTAGAAATAGAAATAAAAAAATGGCAGTTAGAGATGATTGGGATAGATTATTTTAAATCAAATATGAGATGTAATTCTAAAAGAGATAGGGAGAGAGAGAAATAGTCATAATATTTAACTGAACATAAAGTGATAGTAAGTAATTTTTTTGTAATTTTACCCATGAATTTTATTTTACGATAAAATAATACATGAAAGATTGAAATTTTCTTAGGGCATGATATTTTCACAAATAAAATTTTAAAATTTTTGACAAACTACTTTATTTTTAAAAAGATAAAAAAAGTACTATTTTATTATTTTATTTTATTTAAAAAAAAATATTTAATTTAATTTTACATATAAAAACTTTGTCAAGTTTGTAAAAACAAAATTGTCAAAAATTTACTTTTCATTTTCTTAAAAAGTGTAAAACAAAATTGAAAGACAATAAAACTTTATTTCATACGTGTATTTATTTTAAATAATGGATATGACAAGATATAAATATGTGTACGATGTAGAAAAAATATGAGATATAAATAACAAAAATATTTAAAATAAGTTACATATTTCTAATTTATTTTTAAGGTAGAATATTCAACTGCTTTGACTTATTGTTATCTTCAATAAACAATAGTGCCTTATTGTTATCCAATAGATAAGATAATTAATGTTAAAGTTATTATCTAAATATAATAAACTTTTCTTTCTCTTACTTTTATTGTATATTTAAATATAAAAAATTAAATATATTAATTTACCTTAATATTAGTTAGGTTCTTATTTTTAAACACGTTAACAAATTTGTTTTCATATCGTTAAATAAATTTGATAACTACATTGATTATCTGACTATTTGATAATAAAAAATGGCATTTTTCTCTACACAAGGATTTTAGGATTGTTGGTGTGTTTTTTATGAGATTTTTTATTTGATGAATATCTTGAATGTGTTTTATTGACGAAAAACAATATAAATGAAATACAATTTTAATTTATATATAAAAAATTGATATCATTTTAGATTAAAAATTCTAGAATAATAAAGTCTTTATTTTTATACAATTTTTTTATGTTTATACTGCGTTGCCTTATAGAGATGAGAGAAAGTAATATTTTGATATTTCAATGACTCACTAAAATGTATATTGTCCTATTCTAAAAGCATTATAGTAGATCTTTCATATTACACAATTAAAAAAAAAATACTTTTATATTTTAGATAGTATAATTTAAAATACAAATTTTACATTTTAAAATCTAATTTCAAAATGTAAATTTGATAAAAACATAACAAAATTATCATGTACTATAAAAGATAGAATAATTAATTATAACCTAGTGAGACGATATAATATTGATTCCTTAAACGACTTTGTTTGATTATTTCATATTTTATTATTACATATAAGTGTTCATATTTTCTAAATATTTATATAATGACACAAGTTATAAATATTTATAAATTGATTAAGTTGATATATAAGATAAATTTATATTCATTAACAAAGTGAAATATATATTTAGACACATCTATAGGTATGGGCTCACCCGTCCTTCGCTCAGGGGGAATTCTTGCCGCGTGCACTAATGTGTTTCATTTATCCGGTCATATCAAATTAGAATTACATCAAATTAGTATTAATAAGAAATGTAGTAAGAAAAAAACAAAACAAAGATTTATCATACCTTTTAGATCTCTAAGAGTCCTGTGGTCTGCACCCGAGAAAGCTCGTAGCTTAACCTTGCGACACCTCCTTAATGGTATAAATGTTATTAGAAAGTCAGTTATCCACATACAGGTAAACTGATACTAATATTATTGATAACATCATACCTCTCCCATCTCCAAATAATTCAACCGTGCGCACAAGAGCATCTACCTCATCGATGGAGAGTAGTCTCCTTGTTCGACGTTGCCCAATTGTATGACTTGAAGGACCCTCTCGTTCATGGGTTGAAGGAATATGCACCGAGACACTTTCAGTTTGATGCCCTTCATTGCAGAGTTTCTCAATTTTGTCAATCAGTTCTGCTACATGTCGTTTCATGGTGCCGCCCGCTTAGAGTTGCCAATTATGGTGTATGCTGTGCACATAAAATTGGTAAGTAAAAATTGTAGTACCTTTTCAATTAAGCATGGCTTATTCATAACCTGCAATCACGCCATTAACATGATAACATGCAAAATGCATGACATTAATTTAATAATAGAGTAATTTAACATGTAAATCTAACAATTATTTTAATGTACCCAATTAAAGATATTAATTGATAAATTACAAACTTAAAAAATAGTTATACAATTAAATATGTTCTAAATATTTATTTATTAGTATATATATATATATATATATATATATATATATATTATAAAAAAAATATATATAAAAATTTGAAAGTAATCTAAAAAAAATAAAAATATTAAACAATTTTACAAAAATGGTGGGTCACCCCGCTAGCTCATCCTATGGTGCAGCAAGCTGCAGATTCTAACTCGTTTTCCACTGGCAAACTAGCTTGGTCCAATCAATTTTTGGCAAGTGAAGAATAGAACGAATTAAATTGGGTTGGACAGTCAAAACAAGCTAGACAAACCCGTGTTGTCACCCATAATTTTTCCCCTTTGTATTATTTATAATTCCATTAGTTCTTCCTAAGTCTCTAAAAGCCATGACTTATCTGATTTTGGTAACAATGAGACAAACACAATTTCTTTTTCATATCCATTATTCAAAATAAATATGTGTATGAAATAAAGTTTTATTGTCTTTCAATTTGTTTTTACACCTTTTAAGAAAATGAAAAATAAATTTTTGACAATTTTTTTTTTACAAACTTGACAAAGTTTTTATATGTAAAATTAAATTAATTAATTTTTTTGTATTTGTAAATCAAAATAAAATAATAAAAGAGTACTTTTTTATCTTTTTAAACATAAAGTAGTTTGTCAAATGTATTAAAATTTTATTTGTGAAAATATCATACCCTAAGAAAATTTCAATCTCTCATGTATTATTATATCGTAAAATAAAATTCATGAGTAAAATTACAAAAAAATTACTTATTATCCCTTTATTTTCAATTAAACATTATGACTATTTTTCTCTCTCTCCCTATCTCTCTTTTAGAATTACATCTCATATATGATTTAAAATAATTTATCCCAATCATCTCTCACTGCCATTTTTTTATTCCTATTTCTAAGATAATTTAAAAAATAAAATCATAATTAGTTAAAAAATTTAAATACTACAATTCATAATTACATAACCCTTGAGAATTTTGTTATGCATACCCGTAGATATTGTATTGATTCTAAAGAATTCTATCTATGAAATATAAGATTGATACCTAGACCCACAATAGTCCTCGTAACTAAAGGTTCTATTAATAAAAAAAGTTTTGATTACACATCACAATAATCATAAGTATAAAGCACTCAGTTAGCTCATAAAATTGATATAACCTTCTCGTCGTTAATGCTTATATCAAATATAATAACACCTTCATCTAAATACCTGCAAAAACATATTCATAAAATACATCATATTCAAATAAAGGTCAGAACAGAAATACAAAGACTGCTTGTTACCGTTAGTCCCTTAGCATCAATGAACAATTATAAAAGAATATGTATTATTAAGTCAATATATTCACAATGATAGAACAGGCTGACGACCAATCAAGTAATCATCCAAAGATCTCCATAATTAATAAGAACTATATTTAATCACATTCAAGTAACTCTATATATAATAAATTCAATATTTCATTTAATCCTCGAGAAAGTAAAATATTATTTTAAGTCGTGACCATAATTTCAGTTAGTATTCAATATTATTTTGCATGGTAATTATAAATTATCTTGCATAATTAATTATCTTGCACAGATACTTAACTATCATTATTCAAAACATAGAATAAGATAAATTGTTTTTATTTTAACAAATATACCTACATACCAGGCAGTCTTCTAGATTTTATCCATATAGACTCTATCAAAGAGTATGAGCAGTTAAGACTCTATCAAAGAGCTCCTGAGGTATGGGCTCACCCCTCCTTCATTCAGGGGAATTCTTGCCGTGTGCACTAATGTGTTCCATTTATCCTGTCATATCAAATTCGAATTACATCAATTTTTGGCAAGTGAAGAATAGAACGAGTTAAATTGGGTTGGACAGTCAACACAGGCTAGACAAACCCATGTTGTCACCCATAATTTTTTCCTCTTTGTATTATTCAAAATTCCACTAGTTCTTCCTAAGTCTCTAAAAGCCATGACTTATCTGATTTTGGTAACAATGAGACAAAAACAATTTCTTTTCATATCCATTATTCAAAATAAATATGTGTATGAAATAAAATTTTATTGTCTTTCAATTTTGTTTTACACCTTTTAAGAAAATGAAAAATAAAATTTTGACAATTTTATTTTACAAACTTAACAGTGTTTTTTATAAGTAAAATTAAATTAATTATTTTTTTAATTATTTTTTAATCGAAATAAAATAATAAAATAGAACATTTTTTATCTTTTTAAAAATAAAGTAATTTGGCAAAATTGTTAAAATTTTATTTGTGAAAATATCATACCCTAAGTAAATTTCAATCTTTCATGTATTATTATATCGTAAAATAAAATTCATGAGTAAAATTACAAAAAAATTACTTACTATCCCTTTATCGTCAATTAAATATTATGACTATTTATCTCTCTACTTATCTCTCTTTTAGAATTACATCTCATATATGATTTAAAATAATCTATCACAATCATCTCTAACTGCCATTTTTTATTTCTATTTCTAAGATAATTTTAAAAATAAAATCATAATTAGTTAAAAAATTTAAATACTACAATTCATAATTACATAACCCTCGAGAGTTTTGCTATGCTTACTAGTAGATATTGTGTTGATTCTCACATATTCTATCTATGAAATATAAGATTGATACCTAGACCCATAATAGCCCTCATAACTAAAGGTTCTATTAATAAAAAAAGTTTTGATTACACATCACAATATTCATAAGTTTAAAGCACTCAGTTAGCTCACAGAATTCATATAACGTTCTTGTCGTTAATGTTTATATCAAACATAATAACACCTCCATCTAAATACCTGCAAAAACATATTCATAAAATACATGATATTAAGATAAAGCTCATAACAGAAATACAAAGACTGCTTGTCACCGTTAGTCCCTTAGAATCAATGAACAGTTATAAAAGAATATGTATTATTAAGTCAATATATTCACAATGATAGAACAGGCACACGGCCAATCATGTAATCGTCCAAAGTTCTCAAGAATCAATAAGAACTACATTTAATCACATTCAAGTAACTCTGTATATAATAAATTCAATATTTCATTTAATCATCGAGAAAGTAAAATATTATTTTAAGTCGTGATCATAATTACAGTTAGTATTCAATATTATTTTGCATGGTAATTATAAATTATCTTGCATAGTTAATTATAAATGTAAGGCAATTATTAAGACAAATACTTAACTATCATTATTCAAAACATAGAATAAGATAAATTGTTTTTATTTTAACAAATATACCTACATACCAAGCAGTCTTCTAGATTCTATCCATATACACTCTATCAAAGAGTATGAGCAGTTAAGACTCTATCAAAGAGCTCCTGAGGTATGGGCTCACCCCTCCTTCGTTCAGGGGGAATTCTTGCCGTGTGCACTAATGTGTTCCATTTATCCTGTCATATCAAATTCGAATTACATCAAATTAGTATTAATAAGAATTATAGTAAGAAAAAAACAAAACAAAGATCTATCATACCTTTAGATCTCTAAGAGTCTTGTGGTCTGCATCCGAGAAAGCTCATAGCTTAACCTCGCGCCACCTCCTTGATGGTATAAATGTTATTAGAAAGTCAGTTATCCACATACAGGTAAATTGATACTGATATTATTGATAACATCATACATCTCCCAACTCCAAGTAATTCAGCCGTGCGCACAAGAGCTTCTATCTCATCCATGGAGAGTGGTCTTCTGGTTCGACGTTGCCCAATTGTATGACATGAAGGACCCTCTCGTTCTTGGGTTAAAGGAATATGCACTGAGACACTTTCAGTTTGATGCCCTTCATTGCAGAGTTTCTAAATTTTGTCAATGAGTTCTGCTATATGTCGTTTCATGGTGCCGCCCCCTTAGAGTTGATAATTATGGCGTATGTTGTGCACATAAAATTTGCAATTAAGCATGGCTTATTTATAACATGCAATCATGTCATTAACATGATAACATGCAAGATGCATGACATTAATTTAATAATAGCGTAATTTAACATGTAAATCTAATAA
>Ga0214545_1005483_pt1 | contig 22859 bp, 8 predicted proteins | sample CNSS4metaG_FD_160064 | JGI IMG/M metagenome (GOLD analysis project Ga0214545, IMG submission 160064) | Root nodule microbial communities from cowpea collected in UCLA plant growth center, Los Angeles, California, USA - CNSS4 | ecosystem: Host-associated > Plants > Roots > Nodule | place: USA...
GAAAATAATTGTAAATTTTTTTTTTTTTTTTTTTTTTTTTTTTATATATATATTAATCCATGGATTAAATATATTTATGATTCTTTAACTTTTGATAAAAATTAGAATTAGTCTCTTTATGAAACTTTGGTCTAATTTAGTTCACAAACTTTAGAAATGTATAGATTTAATATTTTAAACTAAATTTTGTTAAGTTTATTTGAAGTTTCAAACGTGTTTCATGATAGTATTTGAGTTGTTTATACCGTTTGACATATTTTTGCTTCAATATTAGCTGAGAAATGTGTTTAACGTGTCAAATAAACTTAACAAAATGTTTGGTTAAAAGGATTAAATCTACATATTTGTACATATGGAAGACTAAATTGGTTCAAGATTTCCAAGAGGAACTAATTCTAATTTTTACTAAGAGGTAGGGGGATCAAAAATTTATTTAACCCTTAATTTATTAAAGTAAAAAAAATTGAATTATATTTATAATATTAATAACAAATTATTTTTATAATTTATTTTACATATTTCCATTATTATTATTATTTATTTTTTTAATTATATAAATAAAATGTAAATATTAATGTACAATTTTTATGTATCTTATTATTAATTGTATATTAATGTATATAGTTGATATATTAATGTACATTAAATATATATAATGATATATTAATTGCATATTAATATTAGGAATATTATAGTTTATATATAATGATATATTAATTGCAAATTTAATTGTATGATAAAAATTTATCATATGTACAATTAATATATAATTAATATATGTTTTTGTATTATAATTATTAATTGTACATTTAATAATTCTAAATTTTATGTACAATTAATCATAGGTATAATTTTATAAAACTTAATTGTACATGGTATAAAATTTACTTGTGTATAGTATAGAATAGAGCTGTTAAAGTGTGTCATAACCCATGGACCAACTAACCCACCATGGGTTGAAATTTTTTTACCAATTTCAATACATGTTACTTTTTGACTCGATCGACCAATAACTTGGCTCACCACGAAACTCGGCTAACTCGGGTTGAACCCGTGGTGAGCCAGGTTGGCTCACCAACCCACTCGCAGATAAAGGTTCACTTTTTTTTTTTTTTGTATTTGGTTTGAGTTGGATATTTTTTTTAGCCAACATATTGGGTTGGCAAATGCAAACCTAATATTGTTGTGATTTTGGTTTGTATTTGGGGTTGAACATTATTTTGGATTATATTTAGATTGTATTGAAGTTTATTTTGATTTTAATCACAATTATAATTTAGTTTTTTTTTGTGACTAAAGAAAAAAAATTGTATTTATTTATTTTTTAATTAAGTGAGCCAGTGAGCCAGTGAGCCAACCTGTTTAACCCACCAACCCATATGGGTCAGCCGAGTTTGAATTTTTAGCTCGTTAATAAGTAAACCAAGTTAGGTTGGCTCACTAAGTGATTAACTAATGGTGGGTCGGACCAAACTGGGTGGCCCATTTTGACAACTCTAATATAAAATTTAATCACACATTTTAAAAATATAATTAAAAGTTTGATTAAAAAATCAATTTTAAATATTATTTTTAAAGTACACAAGAATCATAGTTACAACTTTTAGAATTTTCTAATTATTTTTTATATTTCATTTAATAAATTAGTGTGTATTGTTTATTTAAATGATAATATTTTATGGCATTTTTGTATGGGTATATGTCATGTAAGGTATTAATGTTTTTCATAATTATATTCATATTTTTGTTAAATTCATATTAGAAAAACTTTCATTTTTTTTTGTCTTCTTGGTGATATAAGTGATATCTTAAAAATTTTAATAATTATAAAAATAAATAAATATGGTTAAGTATTTTAAGTAAAAGATAAAATGTAATTATAATTTAAAAAAACTATTTTCAAACAAATAAGATTTAATAAATAATCATTCAGTTAAAAAAAATTATTACTAGATATTGTTACAAATTAAAAGATATTTTGAGATATGGTTATATATTATGATATATTCTTTTATATTATTATACAAAGAATTCTTCGTGTTCTCTTCTTCTTCGACCTTCTAGAATGCAAAAGAGAAAACATGAACCTTATCTTATATATCAAACTAAAGAGTTTTGGTTTGGTAGAAAATTCCTTAAAGCAAGTGTAAGCAAATCACTAGAAAAAACGAGTTTATGAGCTTTTTAGACTCAAGGCTTCCATCTCAATTGTGGTTGATCTAACAGGTTATGAAAGTTCCATGCCATGCATAGGCAATGTTGGACGGAAAATAAGGTAAAAAAAGGACCTATTGATTGACCATAGATGTGAAATCCTACCCTCGTAACCAGTATTAGCAATACAGGCTACAAGGTATCTAGGGTGAGAGCTCGCTAAGCTATGTTAAGCCATAAGCCTACCCGTGTTGGGCCTCATGCATGTACTGAACAATTTACTAAACAATTGCATAACTAGTAAATTGCACTAAACTAAGTATGCATTGTTTGATAATAATAAGTGATAATAAGACAATGTATTTCCCTTAGAAAAATTTGACTTATAAATATATGAGAGGACAAGGTTTAGTGGGAGAGTTTTAATAAAGATGGTGTTATGTTAAGGAAGAAGGGAGAAGATTTTAAAGGTTGAGCTGTATGGGAAAAAAAGGAAGAAGTAAGTGGTAGGAGGACCTAACTGTTTTGAATGTTTTATTTGTTTTAACTATTTTAACATGTTTAAACTTGTTTTTATATCTTATTTGTAAATGAATTTTGGTATTGTATTAATGTTGTGTGAGAAACCCTGTATGGGTAGGAGATGATTGTTGATATGTTTTATGTTTGTGTGTGTGGTGACTCAACGAAAGGTGGTGAAGGGTAACTCTGCATAGTTGTATCGGGGGTGGACTTCGTTGGGACTCTCGATAAGAGTAATGCGACAAAGTGAGACCAACATTGGTAAGCTACGTTCAAGAGTTACAACTCAGTTTCCTAGTGCTGAGATCACTAGTGGTTGTAATGCTGATATGATATGTTGTTTGATTTTCTATTTTTTTATTGAAAAACATAATTAAACTTATAATGTGATGAAAACTATTACTACAATTTACGTTTTCTCACCCACTTGTTTGTGGTTATGGTTTTTATCTGCGATAATCGTACTTTATACAAGAGTAGATGATAGTACAAGTGTTGAGAAAAATGCACAACACTAGGAAGAGGGGCCAATATCGAGATATATTTGGGATAATCTTGTAGTCTTATGTTTTTTATTTTCAATAAAGTTTATTTGCAAAACAATATTTAATTTTTTTATTCAAATTTTCAATAAAATAGGAATGAAGTTTTATTTTTAAATTACATAGTTTGTGTTAGTTATAGATTTTAGTAGGTGGAAACAATGGTGTATTACAACATACAATTACGAAGATGGTAGTTCATGAATAGTTGACCATCATTCATTCTTCTTAATATTTGAGGACAACCTTTTAATTCGTATTACATAAGGTCAATATGTTATGAAACGTAGTAAAAAAGAAATAATCGTACAATAACAGAAAACTAATAATTGATTTGATATATGAAAGGGTAAATTATAAAAATAAGCATTTTAAAGTGAATAATTTACACAATATACATATCTAAGATAACATCTCTAAGATTCAAATTGTATATATTAATACATATATAAACCAAGAAATCATAGATAAAGTATGTTAATGTAAAATAATGTAAATATACATTTTAGTTAATTAAATGAAGACTGACATTTCTGGTAGCTTCTTTTTGACATTTCCAAGTCTAGTGTTTACTACATTGCGAGAGGTAATTTGAAAACGTGCCATGGCCAACCTATGTATCTCACTTTATTTGAAAACGTGCCATGAATATTTCTTTCACATTTATTTGATTTTTCTAGTTGTTTGGTTAGTTCTTCAACTCGCCATGAACTTTAACTGCTCTAATATCAGCCAGTTTGAAAGACCTCTCTTCTACTTTCTGTTCAACTATTACAGTGATTGCAAGTTCCTCTTTTAGTCTCAACTTTCCATTGGAGAAATCCTAAAACAAAGCTAATGTACAGGACTGATATCCCTAATCCCAAACCCACAATTGACAATTCCAACGGTCAAAATGAAGAATTTTATGCTACAAACATTTTGTCAAAGTTTTAGCTTGATCCAACAATGAATGAAGTATGAATATCTATTTTATAATGACTATGCAGTGAAATTCCCTGCATAATTTTTCTCCATCTCTTTTCTCTCCCATGGCTGCATTTTGCACTCTCTAAATAGGGCTCTATGCACTCTCTTTTGACCTAAAAGACCATTCTTCACTTAAATTAAATAGTAAGACAAAGTGGGTATGACTAGGTTGGACAATTTATACACATAGTTCGTAACCCAATCCAACATATTTTCTCCTCACTACTATTTGGAGGTGACTATTAATTCGGTGATGTTACAACAAGCTTCAAACTTATTCCTCGACGATGCCTTTGTCATCATATCATATCCATTGTCATCTATATAAACTTTATACAACTTAGCATCCAAAGCATCATGTATCCAATGATACCTCACACCAATATGTTTGAACTTAGAATGAAAAGTTGGATGCTTACTAAGGTGGATAACACTTTGACTACCCACAAATAATGGATAGTTGTTCTCGCAAAACCAAGCTCCTATAAGGATTTCTTCAACCATAGCAAATCCTTGCATGCTTCTGTAATGACAATGAACTCTGCCTTTATAGTTGACAATGCTATACACCTCTGTAGTCTTGATTTCCAACCGACATCTCCCTTGTAAACTTAATCAAATAACTCGAAGTGGAGTTGTTGGAATTGATGTCTCCAACCATATCTAAGTCTGAGTAACCCATCAAAGTAGGTTTATCAACTCCAAAACAAAGCCTCAAATCACTAGTACCACGAAGATACCACAAAATCCATTTGACAACATTTCAATGTTCTTTACCTAGATTTTGCTTAAATCTATTGATTGCACCAACAACATGTGAATATTTGATCTTGTACATACCATTGCATGCATCAAACTACCCATCGCAGACGCATAAGGAACTCTACTCATATATGCATTCTTAACTTCATCTGAAGGACTCTATTTAACATTTAATTTAAAATGAGTAGCAAAAGGAGTGCTCACAGCTTTAGCATTTTCCATTTGGAACCTCTACAACACCCTCTTAATGTAGTTCTCCTATAATAGTCAAATCTTCTTTTCTCTTGTATCACGTGAGATACTTATGCCAAGAATCTTTTTAACAACTCTCAAATCTTTCAAGGAAAAAGACTCACCAAGAGCCTTCTTTAACTTGTCAATTCTAGAAATATTTTTCCCAACAATAAGTATATCATTAACGTACAACAATAGGATAAGAAATTCATCATTATAAAACTTTCTAAGACATAATGATCAAAAGTAGTCATTTGTTAATATTGATAACACATAAATGATTAAAACTTCTTGTACCACTATCTTGGAGCTTGCTTCAAACCGTATAGATTTTTCCTCAGCCTACACGCATAATCTTCCTTGCCTTCAACAGGGAAACCATTAGGTTGTTCCATGTAAATCTCTTCCTCCAAAATACCATGAAGGAAATTTTTCTTTATCCATCTACTCAACCTCTAAATAAAGAGTAGCAGTTAAACTTAGCACAATCTTGATAGATGACATTTTCACCACATATAAAAAAATCTCATTGAAATCACTACCCTTTTTGTTCGTCTAAAGCCTTTCACCACAAATTTGGCCTTGTACCCTATAGATGTAGAATTTGTAAGACTCGAGAAAATTAAATAATTATTTAATATAAATGCGGGAATGAAATCTTTATGGCGTTTAATGCGGGGAGTTGTAACAAGGAATAATACTAGCTCAAGTGGTTGAGAGTACTTGGTTGTTATGAAAGGACTTGGGTTTGATTCCTGTTGATTCCATTTGTATGTTAATTTAATTGTTTTACTATTTTAATAATATGTTTGACCATGGTGTGTGATATTATAATCCTAGATGTGTAGGAGTTATCATGAAACATGAGTTGGTTGATTGCTTGTGCATTGGATTGATAATTGTGTGGTTGTGTGTTCAAATCTTGACTTACACAAAATAGGTTCCTTTTTGCTAAATTTATTTTCGGCATGAATGAGAGGGATCAGAAACCCTAGCCGTCTAAGAGGCAGCCGGAAGGGTTGGAAAACCATCCTAGAACAACAATTGAATGACCATTAATCCCATTTTTAATGTAATTTTCCTTTTAGTCATTAAGCCAATTAAAATTAGGGTTGAAAGTGAGAATAATAGTAGGATTAGTGAAAGGAAGAGGCTTTTTGGAGATAGACAAGCAACCTGCACTAAAAAAGAGAGTTGGGAGCAAATTTGGAGGCCAATTGAAGTGGGAGATTAGTAAGAGCCAAGGAGTGGGACACGTTGCTATCACCAAGAAACCTAGTTCTGCAAATTTAAGCAAGGAATCCAGGTTAGGGGAGCTATTATTGAGTTTGATTACATTGTAGTATTTTTGTGAATTATTGTATGTTGTTGGTGTTGTTTCTCTGCGTGTTCTGGATTTTCTTACGTGTTTCTGGAAATTTCTAGAAACCGCTCGACAGCTTTAAAGGTTCACTAGGGGACTCATGGGCATTATTTATGATTTTTGGGTTTCTGCTAGGATCCGCCTGGCGGCATGAATAGGCCGCCAGGCGACACACGAAAATCAATCTAGTTTTTGGGTTCTGATGTGAACCACCTGGCGATGATGAACACACGCTAGGCGATGCAAACAAGTTTGGCTCATTTTTTTTTGTGTTTGGGGTTTTTGGGTTGTTTTGATTGAGGAAAATGAATCTTTACCTGATAATGGAAAGTTGGATATTGTTAATTGTTGTATTGGGATGTGAATTGAGGTAATTGGGGTGAAATTGACATGAATGCATTTTAAGGTTTGGAAAATTGGGGATTTTGAGTTAGGAATGATTTATGCCGAATTACATTGAGGGTCTATACGTTCGCATTTGGAAATTGATATTAAGTACTATTGGTGGGATGATTGCTTGTTGAATCGTGGAAATGATCAGAGTAACGCATTTAGTAGTTTTTGGGACTTTCACAGATGTAGACAATTCTGGATTCACCTAGAATGGTATGCACCGTCTGGCAGCATCTTACTTACCGTCGAGCGTCAGCGTAGTGCATATTTGCACTGGGTAACTGTGAGGTGAAATGCGGGTTTGGGACTTTGATGTGTCAATTCACTCATGAGAGTGGATTGAGGAACCTTAGACAGATGACGAGGGTGAGGAAAAAGTACCTAGATTAAGATTGAGAAATGACTTGAAGGTTAAATTGTGATTGAGAGATTTGTGACTTGAAGCATAATGTATATCAGGGCATAAACCATAGTGAGAGATCTCTCTCACGTTACCACACACACTGTGACCCAAGGCTCAATGCTTCACAATCGCTTGAGCTTGCTTTCATCATCGCTGAGCGTTTGAGAAAGAGCAGGATGAGATCGGAGCAAGCAAGCTCCCCTCCAGGACTGTAAAAGCGCCTCCGAAATCCAACCAGAGGAAAATATCTTCGTTATTTTTCCCCCCTACATATTTATTAACGTCACTTTTATGCTGCATGTGGATTTCTTGTGTTGTGTTCGTATGTGTATACTATTATTACCTAGTAATGAGTTTGAAGTGCCAAGGACAAGATTACTTCTCTTAATAATAATGAAACAAAAACGTTTCGATTATGTTACCTATTCAAGTTTATCCTCACTCATCTTTTTGGTCCTTCCCCTTGGACTACTTCACACGGGAATGCAATAGAATAATAAAATTTTCTCGAATAATTATATTGATTTAGAAAGTTATATTAGCTACCGCTTTGCAAACTTGACATGATGAGTTGATATGTGGGCTCTAAAGTCGACACTTTTAATGGATGTGGCCTTACCAACATTTGCCCAACTAGGCTGATTTGGGAAGTGTCCATTACTCAGCATAAGCCATTTCTTCCCGTGTTTTCATAATTTTAACCTGCACCCCCTGTAAATTATTGTATTTGGGACAATTTAAAATACAAATTGTTATATTCTAGATTATAATACTTTGTGTACTATAGGAGTCAGACATGCCGCCAATCAATAAATAATAGTACAATCGAACACACAGCGGATAGAAATGAATATTCAGAAGACTAAGAAGGTTGGGTGCACAATCAAACACAACAATATAATAGAAATGAATATTTAGAAGACCAAGAAAGATGGGTACTACCCAGATCGTTAAAAGGATAGGATGCCAACTGTAGATTTTGCATACACTTAAGGACGTCTACATAGCGGCAAAATTGATATGGTTAAGTATTTTAAGTAAAAGATAAAACAATTTGTTGGTTTGTAAGCAAACATCACCAACACCAATAACCTTTGAAACACCATCATTACCCATCTTCAACATTCCAAAATCACCAGAAGTGTAAGATGTGAAGAATTCATTCCTTGGTGTAATATGCAATGTAGCACCACTATCAATTATCCACATGTTTTCATCAGATACAAAATTAACAAACTCAAAGTTATGAAGAAGGACAAGATCACCACCTGTAATAGTAGTAGTAATGCGATCATTATCATTATGATCATTCTCTTTTTGCTTGCCCTTTTTGTCTTTGTTCTCATTTTTCCTCTTAAAATAGTTTTTTTTTAATGTGTGTTGTTTTATTACAATAATGACACTTCACAATCTTGTATCTTGACTTGGACTTGCTCATGCTCTTCTCTCTACCACCCTTCAATTCTTTTTTTTTTTACTTCTCCCCCTATTTTTTGTAACAAGCACCTTAGATTGAGATGAAGAACCATGTGCCTTCCTTTTAATCTCTTCATTAAGAGCACCACTCTTTGTCATCTAGAAAGAAATAATGCCATTATGGGTTGAGTTTGTAATTGAAACCTGGAATATCTCCCAAGACTCTAGTAGAGTATTCAATAGTCATAGTCCCAAAACTTCATCATCAAAGTTGATACTCATTCCTAACAGTTGATCTAGGAGCTATTGAAATTCACTTAAATGATCCGAAATGGAAGAATTCTCCTTGTACCCAAAATTCATCAACCAATCAACAAATATAATTTATTATTGCCTGACTTAGAAGTACACAAAGAATCTATTCTCCCATGAAGTTTTGACATGTGTCTCATTAGCAATGTGATTATAAACATTGTCTTCTACATATTGCTGAATAAAACAACACGCATGTTAGTGCTTAAAGTCCCATTTTTCATTAGAAATAGAATTTGGCTTTTATGTAGCAAAGACAGGAAAACATAATTTCTTCACAAACAACAAGCCTTTTATCTTGCCCTTTTACAAATGATAATTTGTACCATTCAAAGCAGCGATCTTTGTATTTGCCTCCATCAATCAAGCAAATAAATATAGCTCCAAACCAAAGAGCTTTAATGCCACTCTAATGGGGAAACAACAATAGCAACAACAAAAATACCAAACTATGCAACAAAAATAATTTTTCCAAACTTGTAAGAATCTATGAGGAGCAACAACATAAAATGACAACAATAATCACAAAAAGAGAACACCAATATTTTAACGTGGAAAACCCTCTCAATGTGAAAAATAAGCACCCACTAGCACAAGCCAGTAAATCAAGCTCCACTAAGATGAAATATAGGTACAAAAGATTCAAATAAAAAGCAGAAACAACTGCCTATAACTAGTCAGTACATCAAAGCAATAATGCTCTCAAATATGAAAAACAAAGAAAAGAGAAATCTAAAACCAGAGCTATTATGTGGGACTTATGTCAGACCTCCAATTGACAATCTCAATGATCAAAATGAAGAATTCTATGTTGTGAACCTTCTGTCAAAGTTTTAGTTTGATCCAACAGTGAACAAAGCAAGAATCACAGTTTAACAATGACTACGCAGTGAAATTTTCTACAAAATATTTCTTCCTCGATTTTTCTCTCCAAAAACTACATTTTACACTCTTTAGACAGACCTCTATACAATCTCCCTTAACCTAAAAGATTCCTCTACACTTAGATTAAACATTGAAATATAATCGAATTCACTAAGTTAAACTTTTTAAACACACTATTAAGAGTCTACCCAACAAAATCGATTTATATTGATTATTAAAGAATCAACGTAGAAAAGTTATACATAATTATAAATTTGTCAAAGTATTTTCTTCTACTTTGATTATTCCTTTTTCTATAATAGTATATCTCTTTTATTTTTGAAATTGAAAATATATCTGTCCTTTAATTTGCAGTTTTGACGTTGAATAACATCTTAATAACTTTTTATAGTTCCCCGTATAGAAGAAGGATACATAGTCACATAGAATGGGAAAGTGTAACTAAGAAAGCTCGAGGGAAATTGGTTAATTTCATCAAACCTCAATGTACTCAGCCTAATTTGCTCAAATTAAATTCCAATCATGAACTTATTGTGTTTAGTCCCTAAAAATATTATGTTTAATCTTGGAACAACAAAAAATTTATCTTTCTCATTTATGGAAATAAGGAAGGTATATAATATATATATATATATATATATATATATATATATATATATATATATATATATATATATATAAAATTCAATATTAGGGACAAACATAGCCTTTATTTATAGGCATTAAAGCATGTTTGACCCTTCAAATCATTAGTATAAAGAAATTGCAGAAAATGATAAAGGTGAGAGAGAATTGATGGACAATAAGTTGAACTGTCTGATCAGCATTGGAATCAGAAACTTGATTAAAGCCATGTTTTGGCTTAGCATCCGTAGACTTTTTAGAAGCAGATCGAGTAGCAAAAGCAAGTGAAGCATCAGATACTGAGACAGTGAAGCCAATGCCACGTTGCTTCACATGTTGCATTACTAGGTAAAACACCTTCATAATTGGAGGAATACGACTTGTGAGAAATATTCATGAAGACCCATCAAGAAAAGCATCATATACTTGGTATAGTTGTAATGAAAATGTGTTCTGATAAGAAATGGTAAGAAGTGAAACCAGCAAAGTTATGGAAGAAAATTTACATAATTTCTATTTTTCAATTCAAGTTAACATGTTTACTAACTGTCAGTAGTTTTTTTTTTTTTTTGAATTTTTTAAATAGTTATAAAAATATAAACAGAAAAGAGAAGAAAGTGTCTGAAGATTGGCTTAACATATAATGTTGAAAACCGTCGACTTTCTTGACTGATTCCACAAGGGACAAATGTTTGTTTGGCAGCATAACATAGAAAAAGCAGTGTCGGCAATGATGATTGATTGTACACAGTACAAGGGTTTAATTCAATGTGCCAAAGATAGATTTGTAGAACTTCAAAACACGTCTTATCCTATGAATATAAAATAAAATCCATTAACAAAAGCTTACTTATATTCCATATGATGCAATAGAGGAACCCGCCACAACTTGCTTTATTTAATATCCTAACATTTTGGAGCATGTGATTTTACATCTCTAGAAAACGGCACATGGATTTGAGAGGGAAAAATGAAAATAAAGAAAAAAAAGAAACCTTAAATTAACAAGCCATACTACTCATCTTAATTGAAAAACTAAGGAATTTCAGCCCCAACAGAAAAATCTATTCACATTTTCACATCAAACAATAGCTTAGCTTGTTCATGTACACACACTCAAAGAGGACAAACAAATTCTCCACTTGTTTCTACATCCTCAAGATCTTCTTCATCAGCCTCCAAGTCATCCAGGTCCATGGTGCCCCCATTGAGAAGGCCACCAACAATGGGAACATTAAGAGATTTTCTTGCCTCTTGTACTATAGACAGCACTTCCTCAACCGTTTGTGATGGATTATTTACATCATTTATTTGCCAACTTCCAGTTTCCATGAGTTCTATGGGTAAGTTCCTTAAAAACCATGGATGGTTTTTAATTTCTGGTATTGTTATTCTCTGTAAAATGCCTTAAATGGATCAATACAATGGGAAACGAGTCTACATGCATTTCAATAGAAGATTAGCAGAAAGATGCCCAATATAGAGGAAAGAATATGCATTGCTAGAATTGTGCCCAGAACACAAACTACAAAAACTTTAAGAAGCAAAAGCATGTAGAGGTATGAGAAAAAGTAGAACTTCTAAGTTAGCTGAGAATAAATATGAAACAAATGAGCATCTATATAAGCAATGAAATCTTTGGTTAAATATCTTTTTAATTCCTGAATTTGACGCAAAATTAGAATTCATCTCTGTCCAAAACTTTGATACATTCTTTTAAACCCAATGATGTTAAATTTATTTGATGTGTCAAAAACGTCGCCAGTTGACATTAAATCTGGAACGTGTCAAACAAAGTAAACAACTTAAATACTACATGAAACGCATTTGACACGTCAAAAACATTAAATATAATTGGGTTAAAAAAATTATATCCATTTATTTGTAAAGTTTGAAAACCAAAATGTTTCAAAGTTTTGGATAAAGACATGTTCCAATTTCGTATCTAATTTCAAGAAGTAAAAAGATGTTTAAACCTTAAATCTTTTATCTAATAAGAATTTTATAGAGGCAGAAAAAAATTAAGATTCTAGATATTAAATTAGTTACCTTTTCAGGACTTGCCACAAATATTTGTGATAGAAGATGTCTACATTCCATGGAAACTCGTACATAATCTGGGACTGAGTACTGGACACTAAGTATCTTCTGTATAAGCCACAAAGGGTCCAATTGAAACACCATATAGTGAGAAAGTGAAACCAAACAACTAACACCAATATTTAGACTAAAATTGTTTAAGGATTCAATAAAAATTTGCAGCTATCAGTTATCACTCACACCAATGGTTTTTTTGAAGTTTCTTGGGTCTGCAGGGTCTTCAAAAGGATAAGCCCCAACTAACATCACATATAAGGTGACTCCACAAGACCATACATCTGCAATCTATAGCTTCCAATGAAAACTTATAAGTAGAAAATAAAGCAGCAAGAACCAAATGTATCTAAGTTGTAAAAAGCCAAAACTAAGCATAAGAAATGAGGAAGAACAAGACCTTACCTTTCCATCATATTCTTTCCTTGTAAGAACCTCAGGTGCAATATAGGCTGGAGTTCCTACCGTTGACTTAGGTTGAGAATGCAATACTGATGACTAAAAACAAGATAAGAATAAATTAATGTCACATAAAGAAGGGCTTCATTATCTACAGATGCAATCCTTGTTAACATTATACACTACCTTTGAGTAACCAAAGTCACAAATTTTAAGTCTTGGAGCGGTGCTTCCATCTAAGAGTGTATTTTCAAGCTTCAGATCTCTGTGACAAATTTGCTGCATAGACATTGCCATAAATATCCGTTCTTTGTGAAGGAGTTAACATGGTTCATGACACATGTTTGGTTTAGTTTCATACCATTGAATGACAGTAACTGACTCCAGATATCAGTTGCTGAAAGAAAAATCTTGCCTGGTAAAAAGTAACAAACAATACTTGAGGACCTAAGTTTCTGAATGAAATAATGCATACACTAGCATAACAGGACCAGATTAATAAAAGTGTAGACTAAGTTCAACTTTTGGACTTTTCAAATGAAACCTAAACAACAAGATTATACTGACATAGATCTGGATAAATTAATCAAATAGTGCCTCACTTTCTATATTACCTCATCCTCACTGAATCTACCAGCATTGCATATCCTTTCAAATAGTTCTCCTCCAGAAGCATACTCCATTACTATTGCTAGATGAGTTGGTGTCAGCAGAACCTACAAGTAGACTCATCAAAGCTCACGCAAAGGATCTTTTTCCTTCTTTTGAAACTGATTGGAATATGATTCCAATTTTAAGTGTGTTCAGATTGTAAAATAATAACTAGTACATGGTTCATCATAAACTTTAAATTTTACTAAACAGAAGCACAAAACATTAACACTACCATCGACAAAACACAGGAAAAGGAGAAAATAGAAAATTAGAGAAAGATGAAATGTAGGATGGATTTTTCTTATCAAACTCTCTTAAACTAAAAAGCAAAAAGAAAACTGAAAAAAAAATGTGGATAAATATATCCGAATAAGTGTGGTGCGGGGACCTTTGTATTATGCTAAATTCAATTCTGATTCCCAACCCACTTCAGTACATGGTAGAATATCAAAACAGAAGACTACAATATAAAAAGTATATCAATATTCAAAGTCATAATGATGAGTGTTTCTAAAGCTAACTTCTCAAGTTCCCCATCTTTCATGACAGTGGTAACTACTTTCCATCACCACCACACACAATCTTTACATCTCACATTCTCATCTTTTCTTTAGGCCAATATTCAGATCCTCATATCTTAAGAATAAAAAATTGAAAAAAAAAAACTTTTAAGGATAAAAAATAGTCAGTGAATTAAACCAAGAAAGCTTAAAATATTACATCTAAATAGCAAGGATTGACAAAATAGAAAGTCAGTTGAAAAAGTAGGAGTCTTGAAGGCCAGAAACGAATTTTATATTTTGCAGAACTTCAAACAGAAAACCAAAAGATAGAAGACACCCTTCACTCATTATTAGAAGTGTGAGTATTCTTTTACCAACCTCCTTGAATCTAATAATATTGGGATGCTTCAATGATCTATGGTTCATGATTTCCCTCTGAACATGCTCATCAATCTGCAGCACATATTTCCAATGTCACAACAGTGAAACAAAAAAACACATACCCAGATGAATAATTTGCCAAAAAAGAGAAAAAGAAACAAAGTTATGCAACTGAAATTGAAAGGGTGAAGAAGATGAAGCAGACCTTCTGGCCTCTCTCAATGAACTTGACAGCAAAAAGTTCATTGGTGCGGTTTTCCCTAACCAGTTTTGCGACAGCGAAATTCCCAGAGCCAATATCTTTGAGAATCTCATAGCGCTCCATGTTTTAGTATTGCCAATTTCACTGCAATTCAACTACACACCCGTGTGCTGCGTTTTTTTAACATAAAAGGAATGAAGAATTAAAAGCCAAACTCAAAATGAATGTCTTATTCATACGAGACAGAAAAGTAGGTTCTCGGGTTTCTGAAAATGCCCAACAAGTCTTAATAAAGACGCAATCCAAGCCACCTTTGACTTCAGTATGAACGTTGCTGTCCACAATCACAGGGTGACAAATAGGAAAACAGAAAAGAGAAAAACTCGAAAAACAAAACAAATGCATAAATCGAACTCATAACATTTGACACGTGTTGAATTTAATTATGAAAATAGGACAAAACATAATTTTTAAGATTTTTTTTTTTTTGTATATTATTTTGCAATTAAAATTTAAACTTCCTGTTCATAACTACTGCTGAACTTAAATGCTGGTTCTTTCTATGAAGTTGCTTACTGGGTTTCCTTGTTAAGAAAATAAATTAGAGTATTTAAACAACATATTAATATTTAGAATTATAAAAAAAAAGTACTGTGTTTTGTACTTTTTTAGGTTAAATATTTTCAGCTAGTCATCTTTTGAAAACCTAAAAGAATTTGTGGTAGAACTGGTGGGTGGAAAAATATTCCTGCTAACATTTATGCTTCTATTTATTTTTCGGTGACTATTTATGAGGAAAAAAAATATTATTCCTAATTTTTAACCATACTTCTATTATTGTTCGGTAACTATTTATGACCAAAAGACTCTTCTTAATTTGTATACTTCTATTAATGTTTTGGTAATATTTAATGATTTCAATATGAGTGGCGAAGAGAATTAATTTTTGAAAAATTAGATATATAGATACGCTACCTATGTTTCTTGTAGTTTATATTCAATCTTTTAAAATTAGTTTTAAAATAGTTCAAATTTACGATTAAAAAAATAGTGATGGCTATCCAAATTTGTCTTCCTCTGTCTCTGATAATTATTCGGTCTGTAATCTATATTTTTCTTCAATTGTGAAGACGTAACCATGAAGTAATTTTTGAGGAAATCAAATTTTTTATTCTCAAATTTACATATAAAGATTTCAATGATTTTAAATTATACTATTTTAACAATTTAAGAATTTTACTACAAACAACGGTTTTAAGTGGTGACATATATCTCATAGGATTCTCATAATTAATTCCCATTACTATAAAACGGTGAATTCGGAACCAAATTGGTGGATTCATTTCACTTGTTCTAAATGAAATCTAGGTACCATACATTTTTTTAATATTAAATCAGTTTTAATTGTATTTTGTATTTGGCTAGAAAATGATTTTAGTTTCTTAATTTTGTAATACACAGTTTTAGTTTTGTATGTTAAAATAAGATATTTAGTTTTGTATATTTTCAAAACCAGTAATTTTAGTCCAAATGTTCGTATTAAGATGTTATTTTAATGTGGACTTACAACTCATACTTTCTACATGAGGTTATACTTAAATTATTTGTTTATTTTACTGTCATTAGAATTATTTTAACAGTGATTTTCTGGTCATTTTCACAATTAAATACATAGATTTTGATGTAATAAAATGTTTTTAAAATATTTTAAAATACAAAAAATCAGTATACATAACAAAAAGTCAGCATAAAATCGAAATTCTATCAAATATCATAATATGGAATCCGTTGATTTAGAAAATTAGGTTAACATAATTTATCTTTAACATTGTGGAGACCAAAGGAAAAAAAAATAAAAGGCTAAAATTGTATTTTACTCAATTTACTTTTATGATTTTATTTCTGAATTTTTATTTCGTTATTAAGTTTTTATTTGAAATTAGTTAAAGAGGTTTGTGTTTTTTTCTTAAACCTCTTAAACTTGTATTGTTTTTATTTTAAATTTTAGATAATTATGATAAAACTTGAATATATAGTAATTAAAATTAAAAAAAAAAAGTTTAGAGAACTTAAATAAAGTAAAAGAATTTTAAAGTGCGGGATTGTGATTTGAGGAGGAACATTTTTCAATTTCTTATTTAGGACGAAATTTGATGGTTAAATAGAATGGTTTAATTAATTCCACATGGTAAACAAATTTGAATATAAATGAATTGAGAGACTTATTAAAGTAGGACAAAATTCATGGAAACTATTTATATAAATTTTAAATAAAAAATAGGAAGCGAAGAAAGAGCAACAACGCGAATGAAGGTTTTTGGGGTCAGCGAAGAATAATCGACTTAAAATCACTTTCGGCCAACTTTTGAACCATTAAAAGAAAAGGATGTTTTTACATATATTATCCCTACATAATGCAAAAACACCTTATAATTAATAATGTGATATTTATCGTTGTCGTTAAAAAAATAATCTAAGGGTTCATTTTACTATAAACGTTACATTTTTTTTTTTTCAGAAAGTGCAACTGCGCCAACTAAAAACAATAGAATTAAAGAATGTAAAAACGTGCATATGCATGGTTTTATTTGTATTGTATCTATGGAAGAGTTGATTTGGACAAAGACATTTTACAGCTGAAGATAAGCATGCCACCTTTCCACCTAATCTTAATGTTATAAAATTTCGAATGCATTTGACATTTAATAAAATACAAAGATGGCTATGAAGCATACAAGGATAAACATAGATGTTCAAGAAAAATTACATATAGTTTTTTATTTACATGTCGGGTGTGTTTACAACAAACGTTTTGTCAAGAAACACATTTAAATGTGGGTGAAATATGATTTTTTTTTTTAATCAGATTCTTGGATCATAATTTAAAGGAAATAAAAAATTAAGTTTAATTTACCCTATTTGAAAAGTTAATTAATAAGTTGTTGAGAACTATAAGAAAAATTAAAGAATGGACATGAGTGTGGTTAATGTGTTAAATTCAGTGTCAAATCCTTTAAATACTCTTTGTTTTTAATTATAAGAGATAATAATTATCGTTAATAGGTTAAGTTCTTCAATAATCATTGTCATTTTGGCTAGATATGTTAGTCGGATGAACTCAAAGTTCTCGACGATGTTCGTATCACCCTGACTCACTTTCTCTTACACCATTGGCATCTTTAACTTGTGGACGAAGGCTTCTTGTTTCGCTAGACCATCATAGAATACTCTAGCATTTATGTTATGAATAATAATAAGGATTAAATATATTTTTGGTCCCTCTACTATTATGAAAAATTAGAAATAATCCTTGTAATGGTTTTAGTCTCTTAAATGTAACAACGTTAAAATTTTGCTAACTTGTCTAACGATATTCCACCATGAATGCTTACATGTTTGCCACATCATCATACACATGACATTTTAAATTATTATTTTTTAATTAAATTAAAAAAAATTAAAATTAAATTAAAAAAAATGTTTATACACCATCTTCTTCCACACCAACAAGAGAGACCTCTCTCCCCACATTAACATTCATTCTATTCTACCCAAAGTGAGTGATCAACACAACAATAACACCCATAAAAAAAAATCAATCAGAAAACAAAATCATTTTCTTTCCTCCACGACCATCCATTATTCACTTCATCTTCATCTACACTTAATTCTTCTTTTCCATTTTTCCTAAAAAAAAACAAAAAAAAGCATAAATCAAAAAGTTGGATGATAAAGTGTTTGTTCTGGGACATATACATTTGTACCACCTTGGTAAATCATATCCCAGTTTTGCTGCCTTGATAGTGCAAGAATATCATCCTTATAAGGCCTAAGAGAATTAGAATGTGCAGCTACTAGCATGGTATAGTTACGATACAATTGAATATATTGTAAGCCACCATAGTAACTTTCACAATCTCCAAGGAGGACATTATAAGACCTAAGAAAATTAAATAAATAAATAAATATTTATTTAATAAAAAGGAGAGTAAAGATATCTCTATATTAATTAATGCGGAGAGTTATGATAAGGAACAATATTAGTTTAAGTGGTTGAGACTACTTGATTATCTTAAGAGGACTTAGGTTCAAGTCTTGTGAATGCCATTAGTGTTATGTTTCATTATTTATTTCGTTTGGGATACATGCATGGGGGTGTAGTATAAAATTATAAATCCATGTGTGCATGAAAAGCCATCAAACATGTAATGGCTTGTTGGTTTATGCATGCACTTGATAGTTGTGTGGATGTGAGTTCAAACCTTGACTAATGCAAAATAGTCCTTTTTAGGTTTAGATTATTTTGGTCACGTTGGAGATGCTTAGAAAACCCTAGCTTTGAGAAGCTAGAAGTGCTAAGAAACCACCATGTTAATGGCATTTGATGGCCATTAACATTTTGTTTTAATGTTCATTCTATTTGTGTAATTATTAGTTTTTAAGGCTGAAAAAGGAATTAAGGGAGGTTTTTTAGTGTAGCAACAAAAGGGTTTCTTGTGATAGTGCCAAGGTTAGAGCAAGTTTGGCCCAAGAAGAAATATGAGAAGCTCTTTTGAAATAAGAATTCCAGGTAAAAGGAGCTGCACCTACGTGTTTGCTTTACGAATTATGTGTTTTTGTGATTATACTGAAGCCCATCCTTTTCCACTCGTGTTTCTTGCTTTCTTTGCATTTTTGGGTTTCTACCTAAAAACCGCCAGGTGACACATAGGCGTGATGAACACTTCTAGGATTTTTACAAAAATTGCTTGACGGTGGCTATAGGCAGCCATGCGACATGCGGGATTTTTGGGACTTTTGGAGTTTTATTGAATTGCGAAATTATTGAAATTTTGGATATATTTATCTTCATTTTGCTGAGTGATTTATGATATAAATTGGTAAAATACTATTGTATGATGATTGTCTTGGATGAATAGTTTCCTGAACAAATGTATGGGATCATGTTGGGCTTGGGGATGAATTGAATCATGATGGCCAGATTAACTTGTGGTGATTTTGTGTTCGTCTGGGTGTAATTGGATATATATATATATATATATATATATATATATATATATATATGAATACTGGAAGCATGTTTGGTTGTGAAATTGAGATAGATTGAATTGTAAAGATGTGAAACATGGTAATATGCACTGCCTTGTGATGGATCATTTATGAATATGTATGGTATTGAGATTGTATTGCAGTTTGATAAGTTTGTTGGAAGCATGGGTGATTCCTTGTTGAATTCATGTAATTAATAGGATACCAATTGGTGAATACATTGTGTGCAATTAAGGTAGCATATATCGTATATAGGATCGATGTGCATGATGTGTGGTAGGACGAGTTGAGTTAGGTTGAAAGTACAAACAAGTACTTGGATCCTGGATTGTATATTTGGGGTACTAGGTTCATTAGAACTTGAGCGAGGGAGCAAAAACCAGTAATATTCATGCTACTGGTGTGGCGTTAGGCGACACGGGGCATCCCGCCAGGTGAAAGATGAACCTAAGAAGGCCTGGCAACACCCTGGGACCACCAAGCGAGGGCAAAACCAATGATCTGGCGCCTAGCGGAAAGCACTAGACCAATAAGCAGTCGTAGAACAATGTGGACTGGATCAATTCCAGTGGGTTGGCGCCTAGCATTGCTAAGGAAATCGCCAGGTGGTTTGCAGTGTAACTTCGCCTAGCGGTGCTTAGGCAACGACAGACGATGTTCCAAGGGCAGTTTGAATGTTTTATGTGTTTTTTGCATTTTTGAGATGATATATTTGACATTATCACGAGCTAGTAGGTTCATGATTGGTGATGGAACGCATGATTAATATGAGCGAGGAAGTTCATATAAATGATACTCTCGTGTAAGGATACGAGCGGAGAGGTTCGTATGTTTCGTGCTCACAGTTGAGAGTTGTTGCGAATGGGGAGGTTCATAACTAGATGGATCACCCGTGTTGGACTACGAACGGGGATGTTCGTAGAAGTAGGACTACGAGCGGAGAGGTTCGTAAAGGTTGGACCATGAGCGGGCAGATTCGTGGAAGCATGAAATATCCTAAGGCTATGGTCAAGTGTGAGTATGACATGAATGGATAGTCTATCTAATATAGGCCATGAGACGATGATTTCAGGATTCATTAGGTAACAAGGGTTTTAAGTATATGTATTCTTCTAAGTTAGAATGTTTTGGGTGCGGGGTTTATGCTATTGTTGTGTTTGGTGATGATCATGTGACTGGTCACACAGGAGTAGATGATATTTCAAGTGATGTCGCTGAAGCATAGAGCCAGAGTGGGGCTAGTTGTGGGGATGATTTTAATGAACTGATTTCAGTAGTTTGTACTTTTCTTTGAGTTGTCTTGGATTTTAGACCATTGTAATAATTTAATATGAGCTTTGGAACTTATAATAAGTTAGTCACGAGATTGGGAATAATAACATTGTTTTATTCCACGTATTGGGAATAATAACATTGTTTTATTCAAAGTTTATTAACTTATTTGATTTAATTAGTAATATCCGCCTAGGGTGTTACAGACACACTCTTCAGATCTCCTAGTACCAAATGGAGAAACCGAACATTGACATTTGCCCTTTCTCCTTCCCCATTCCGGTTCAAAGTGCTGAAGAAAAACTTTTCTAGTGTTGCACCCATCTTTTCTCCCTGAAGTGTAAGGATCTGCTTAAGCCTTTGATCCCAAACATTTTAGGCCTCCCATTGCGGTTCCGAGCGGCACGGTGAGGAAGGAAGGCAGGGCTACCAAATCGGTCTTGGCGACTCCCGTTGGCACATCCAGCGACAATGTCAAGAATCGCTCTGATGGAGACAATGTCGCTATTGATGGCTCTAGTCAACGAAGAATGATTTTCCTCATTTTAAGAAGAAGAATAATGAAGGAAGCACAAGTGTGTGCGATATTGACGATGAGGTTTGTGGTGACCATGGCTTTGTTCAATAGAAGACATGATGGGGTTGAGTGACCAATTGAGAAGGGAAAGTGACACCCTAATGTCTTTTTCTTCTGGAGAAGAAGTCTAAAAAAATGAAACGTTAACATTTATTTTTTATTAGTTAATTTTAATTTAATTCTAATTTCATATTTTAATTTAATTTTTTAAAAAATAATAATTTTAAATGTCACGTGTATAATGACGTGGCAAAAGTGTCAACATTCATGGTGGAATACCGTTAGACAAGTCAGCAAAATTTTAACGTTGTTACGTTTGAGGAACTAAAATCATTAGTTTTGAAAAAAATGAGGATCAAAATTGTTCAAGGTTTCCCGTAGGGAACATTTCCAATTTTGCGTAATAGTAGAGGGACCAAAAACATATTTAATCATAATAATAATAATAATAAGGGTTCAATATATTCTTAGTCTCAAAACTTTATTATAAAATTAAAATTTGTCTTTATTCAAAACTTTGATATAATTTGATCTTTAAACTTTAAAAAAAATGAACATGGTCATTGTAATCCAACTGATTAAATTTTTTGACTTGTCAAGTAGCAATTTGGATTGGCATTTGAGTTGTTTTTTAAATCATTTTACACATTCTAACTCAAATGTCAGTATCGAAAGTTGTTTAAAAAAAATTAGGCTTAAATATACATTTGGTCCCTTTTTTGTTGATTTTATTTAATTTGGTCCCTATTTTCGTTTTATGTTCGATTAGGTCCTCATTTTCGTCAAATTATGGTCAATTTGGTCCTTTTCACTAATGGTGTTTAAATAGTTAACGTTTTTGAACAGTACATGCCACGTGTCAGCTCCTGTTTTTTTTTATTTTTTTTTAATTTTTTTTAATTTTTTTTTAATTTTTTTTTAAATTTTTTTTAAATTTTTTTTAAATTTTTTTTAAATTTTTTTTAAATTTTTTTTAAATTTTTTTTATTTCAAAAAAAGTGTCCACGTGTCAAGTTACAATTGTGCCACGTGTCAATTTCTGATAGTATTATTTTTTTTGTTCAATTTAGTCCCTATATTCGTTATTTTTGTTCAATTCAGTCCCTATATTCGTTATTTTTGTTTAATTTAGTCCCAAATTTTGTGAAA